>Ga0265293_10000241_pt1 | contig 136606 bp, 122 predicted proteins | sample Munlanlewell138R_FD_192505 | JGI IMG/M metagenome (GOLD analysis project Ga0265293, IMG submission 192505) | Leachate microbial communities from a municipal landfill in Southern Ontario, Canada - Leachate well 138R | ecosystem: Engineered > Solid waste > Landfill > Unclassified | place...
TTTTATCAGCGTCTGATCGCCGCGGGCAAACCCAAGAAGGTGGCCCTGGTCGCCTGCGCGCACAAACTCATGCGCATCCTGAACGCCATGGCTCGCTCGGGGCAGCCTTGGAACGAACAATTGCATAACCCCGCGACTTGACTCAAAACACAGTTGCTTGGGGGGCAGCGCCGCCGCGCAGCGGCAAGCGTGGGGGCTTTTTTTGTCGCACTTGGTGGCAAGCGTGGGGGCCCTTTCTGCCGCCGGGCGGCACCCAAGCCCCGGAAGCCCTTACACCTGCGTCACCATCTTGGTGACCAGATAGCCGTCGAATGTTTCCTGGCCACCCTCGCTACCGATGCCGCTGTCTTTCACGCCGCCAAACGGCAGTTCCGACAGGCCGATCCCGAAATGGTTGATGCCGACCATGCCGGCCTCCAGCTCCGACGACACCTTGTGCGCCGTGCGCAGCGAGGTGGTGAAGACGTAGGAGGCCAGGCCGAACGGCAGGCTATTGGCGCGGGCGATCACGTCGTCCACCTCGCCGAAACGGCTGAGCGGCGCGATGGGGCCGAAGGGCTCTTCGGTCATCAGGCGGGCCTCTGCAGGCAGGTTGGCCACCACGGTCGGCGCATAGAAGTTGCCCTTGCCGCCAGCCAGGTCGAGGCGTTCGCCACCCAGCAGGACCTCGCCGCCACGTTCGCGGGCATCAGCGATGAAGGACTCCATCGCATCCACGCGGCGCTCGTGGGCCAATGGCCCCATCTGGCTGGCGTCGTCCAGGCCATTGCCCACCGTGATCTTCTTCATGGCGGTCACGAAGCGCTCGGCAAAACGATCGTACACCCCCTCCTGCACATAGAAGCGGGTGGGCGAAATGCAGACCTGGCCGGCATTGCGGATCTTGAACTTGGCCAATTGCACGGCGGCCGTCTCGATATCGGCATCGTCGAACACCAGGACCGGCGAATGGCCACCCAGCTCCATGCTGACGCGCTTCATGTGGGCGCCCGCCATCGCCGCGAGTTGCTTGCCCACCGGGACCGAACCGGTGAACGAGATCTTGCGCACGATCGGCGATTCGATCAGATAGCTGGACACCTCGTGCGGCACCCCCCAGACGATGTTCAGCACGCCCGGCGGCAGGCCGGCATCGTGAAACAGCCGCGCCAGGGCCACCACCGCGCTCGGAGAATCTTCAGGGCCTTTGAGAATGAGGGTACAACCGGCGCCGATCGCGGCGCAGGCTTTGCGAATCGCCTGGTTGAAGGGGAAGTTCCAGGGCGTGAAAGCGGCGCAGACGCCCACCGGCTCGCGCACCACCATCTGCCGTACGGCCGGATCACGCGCCGGCACCACTCGACCGTAGATGCGGCGAGCTTCTTCCGCATGCCATTCGGCGTGCTCGGCGCACATCTGCACTTCGGCCACCGCTTCGCGCAGCGGCTTGCCTTGATCGAGCGTAATGTGGCGGCCGATGTCATGTGCACGCTCGCGCGCGAGTTCGCCCACGCGGCGCAGTATCCTCGAACGCTCCAGTGGCGACGTGCGGCGCCATTGGGCAAAAGCGCGTTGTGCGGCATCCAGCGCGCGATCGAGATCATCGCGGCTGGCGTGAGGCAGATGGCCGATGACCTCTCCCGTGGCTGGATTGACTACATCCTGTTGCTGCCGGCCGGCATGGATGAACTCGCCGTCGATATAAAGCGCAAGCTGCTCGTACATGAAAACCCCTGATGACATGGAGGCTGGATCCGAAGGAAAAGAAGAATCTGGCGCCAGCCGCCGGACGGAACGGTAGCGCTTTCCGTTATGGTAACGGATGCGCGGCGGTACCCCGCCACCGTAAGTTAAACTAGCCGCTGATTCTTGATATTTCGCATCATGGCCCGTTCCCGCATTCTCCGTCCTACCCGCCACAACCGCGACGCCGAGCGTCTGATCGCCTTGGCTACCGCCCTCAGCGCTTCGGGTAGCCGCGTCGAAGACCGCTTCTGGGAGCGCCAGATCGAAGCCGTGCTGGCCAAACTGTTGCGCTCCGGCCAAGACAACGCTCTCGAGATCGCCCTCGACCACCTGCTGGTGGCCAACGCCAATGCCTACGAAGTGCTGATCGAGCTATGCGAAACCCAATCCGAATCCATCGTAATGGAAATGGACGGGCAGCGTTACGAAGTTCTGCTGGTCGTCGCGCCACTGGCCGCCTGGACCCGTTACCAAATCCCGGCCGGCAAGATTCGGCCCGATGCCCTCGAAGCCCTGCAGGCACAGCTCCACGGCCATGTCCTGGCGCCCAACGTCCGTTTGGCGCTGGCGCCGGCACTCTTGGCCATCGACCAAATGCCACGCACGTTCTCGGCCACGCAGCAATGGCTGCTGCGCCTGGGCGCCCAGGCGCTGGATAAACCCACCACCCAGAAGTTCTCGCTTCCCGATGCCGAAGACGTGCCCGGCATGCTGGCCGATACGCGCTACCTGGTGGGCGCCATCGCCGTTCCCGAAGGCGAAGCGATGTTTCGCTGGCAGGAAAGCCTCGACGCCAGCCACAGCCGGGCCCAGTGCCTCGAGCAATGGGCACGCCAGAGCGAACCGACGTTCGCAGCCTTGCTGCCCGGCTGCGGGCTCGAGATCCTCTTGCCCGACGCCTGGTACGTGGCCAATCGCGACGCCGACCGCCGGGTGCGGCCGCTCGCGATCCGCGCCGCCATCACCTGGCTTGAAACCGCGCTCGATACCACCCCCGACCAACTCCGTGCCGTCGTCGCGGGCTGTGGCGAACAACAGATCGACGAATACCGCATCGGCTTCACCCAACGCAATAGCAACGACGTGGTTTACGGCTGCGTCTGGCCGTTGTTCGGGCGCGAAGGCGCCGACGACCCGGTGGACGAAACCGAACAAGGCACCCCGCTCGATACCGTCGACCAGATCGTCGATCTCCTGCGCAGCAACGGCATCACCGAGATCCGGCGCTTGCCGGGCCTGCTGCCGCCCGATTTCTGCGAAGACTGCGGCGCCCCCTATTTCCCCGATCCCACCGGCGAGATGGTCCACGCCGAAATGCCCGAAGACGCCGAGTTCACACCGCCGCAATTCCATTGACCGGCGCCGGGAGGAGACTTCACCGATCGGCCAACGCGATACGAAAAAGCCCGGGACGAAGCCCGGGCCCGTAGCGCACTGGCGGCAATCCTGCCGCCAGCGATCAGACGCGTTCGATGATGACCGCGATGCCCTGCCCCACGCCGATGCACATGGTGCACAAGGCATAGCGGCCGCCAGTGGCATGCAACTGGTACATCGCGGTGGTGGCCAGGCGGGCGCCGGAGGCGCCCAGGGGGTGGCCGATGGCGATCGCGCCGCCATTGGGGTTGACGCGGGGATCATCGTCGGCCAGGCCGAGGTCGCGCGTGACGGCCAGGCCCTGGGCGGCAAATGCCTCGTTGAGTTCGATGACGTCCATCTGGTCGATCGAGAGACCGGCCTTGGCCAGCACCTTGCGCGCGGCCGGGATGGGGCCAATACCCATGATGCGCGGTTCGACGCCAGCCGCGGCGGCGGCCACGATGCGCGCGCGCGGCGTGAGGCCATAGCGGCCCGCCACGGCTTCGCTGGCCAGCAGCAAGGCGGCGGAGCCATCGTTGACGCCCGAGGCGTTGCCCGCCGTCACCGTGCCGTCGGGCTTGACTACGCCCTTGAGCTTGGCCAGTTGCTCGATCGTGGTCGCCGGACGCGGATGCTCGTCGCGTTCGAAGACGACGGGATCGCCCTTGCGCTGGGGGATGGTCACGGGGATGATCTCATTGGCAAAAAAGCCCCGCTCATTGGCCGCCGCCCAACGCTGCTGGCTGCGCAGCGCAAAGGCGTCTTGATCCTCGCGGCTGATCTTGAACTGCTCGGCCACATTCTCGGCGGTTTCGGGCATGGAGTCGGTGCCGAAAAGCTTCTTGAACGCCGGATTGACGAAACGCCAGCCGATGGTGGTGTCTTCGATCTTGGCGCTGCGCGAGAACGCGGATTCGGCCTTGCCCATGACGAACGGCGCGCGGCTCATGCTCTCGACGCCGCCGGCGATGCCGAACTCGATCTCGCCCGATTTGATGCCGCGCGCAATAACGGCCAGGGCATCCAGGCTGGAACCGCACAGGCGGTTGATCGTGCTGCCGGGCACTTCTTGTGGCAGCCCGGCCAGGAGCAGGGCCATGCGCGCCACGTTGCGGTTGTCTTCGCCGGCCTGGTTGGCGCAGCCGAACACGACGTCTTCGACGGCGGCCCAATCGACCTTGGCGTTACGCGCCATCAAGGCTTCGAGCGGCTTGGCGGCGAGGTCGTCGGTGCGTACCGACGACAGCGCGCCGCCGTAGCGGCCGATGGGAGTGCGGACAGCGTCGCAGATGAAAGCTTCCATGAGGATCTCCAGAGAGGAAAGGATCAGACCGCGCTGGCGGCAGCGTCGGCGGCAATTTGTTCGATGCGGGCCTTCCAGGTGCGCGGGCCGGTGTCGTGCACCGACACGCCGCGCGCATCCACGGCGACCGTGACCGGCATATCCTTCACTTCGAATTCATGAATGGCCTCCATGCCGAGATCCTGGAAGGCCACGACCTTGGCCGAGCGTATGGCGCGCGATACCAGGTAGGCGGCGCCACCCACGGCCATCAGGTAGGCCGCGCCGTGGCGGCGGATCGAATCGATCGCCACCGGGCCGCGCTCGGCCTTGCCCACCATGGCCAGCAGGCCGGTGTCGAGCATCATGTCGGAATAGGCATCCATGCGGGTGGACGTGGTGGGGCCGGCCGGGCCCACGGCTTCGTCGCCCACGGCGTCGACCGGCCCCACATAGTAGATGACCCGATTGCCGAAGTCGACGGGGAATGCTTCACCGGAATCCTGCAGTGTTTTCATGCGCATATGCGCGGCGTCGCGGCCGGTGAGCAGCTTGCCGGACAACAACAGGGTTTGCCCGGGCTGCCATGCCGCCACCTGCTCCGGCGTGAGCGTGTCGAGGTCGACGCGGGTGGAGTTGTCGTAGTCGGGCACCCAGTCGATCTTGGGCCAGTCGTCGAGGCTGGGCGGCTGCAGCGTGGCGGGACCGCTGCCGTCGAGCTCGAAGTGAACGTGGCGGGTTGCCGCACAGTTGGGAATCATCGCAATGGGCTTGGAAGCCGCGTGCGTGGGCCACATATTGATCTTGATATCAAGCACCGTGGTGAGCCCGCCCAGGCCCTGCGCCCCGATGCCCAGCGCATTGACCTTGTGATAGAGCTCGATGCGCAGTTCTTCGAGCTTGTTTTGCGGCCCGCGAGCCAACAGCTCGGACATATCGATGTCGTCCATCAGCGATTGCTTGGCCATCAGCATGGCCTTCTCGGCCGTGCCGCCCACGCCGATGCCCAGCATGCCCGGCGGACACCAGCCCGCGCCCATCTTGGGCACTTGCTCCAGCACCCAATCGACGATGGATTGGCCGGGATTGAGCATGGCGAACTTGGTTTTGTTCTCGGAGCCGCCGCCCTTGGCGGCAACTTGCACGTCGATCGTGTCGCCCGGCACCAACTCGACGTGCAGTACACAGGGAGTGTTGTCTTTGGTGTTGCGGCGCTCGAAGATCGGATCGCCGACGATGGAGGCCCGCAGCGGATTATCGGGATCGAGATATCCCCGGCGCACGCCCTCGTCACAGACCTCCTGGAGGGTTTTGCCGCCGGTGTCGAGACGTACGTTCATCCCGATCCTGAGGAAGACGTTGACCACGCCCGTGTCCTGGCAGATCGGCCGCCGCCCCTCGGCGCTCATGCGGGAGTTGGTGAGAATCTGAGCGATGGCATCGCGCGCGGCCGGATTCTGCTCGCGCTCATAGGCTTGGGCCAGATGCCGGATGTAATCGGCGGGATGGTAGAAGCTGATGAACTGGACGGCATCGGCAATGGATTGCGCGAGATCGTCGGCGCGAACGGTGGTCATGAGCGGCTCGAAGGTGGAAAACCCCATAGTTTAGTGGAAACCCGCGAGGGCAACAGGCTGGCCGCCAACCCGTGGACCTTATCGAGAACCTTTCGGGTGTGAGTCACGGCTCCTCACGACTGAGCCCGCAACCCTGGTAATGGGATTGCGGGCTCAGTCACGCGGAGCCTGGAGGCAAACGAGGGTTATTTTTCGACGAAGGCGCGTTCGATGACGTAATCGCCGGGCTGGCCAACGCCGGCCGATACTTTGAAGCCGCGTGCGTCGAGCAGGGCGCTGACGTCGGCCAGCATGTGCGGGCTGCCGCAGAGCATGGCGCGGTCGGCCTGTGGGTCGAGCGCGGGCAAACCCAGATCGGTCCAGAGGTGGCCGGAGTCGATGGCGTTGGTGATCCGCCCCTGGTTCTTGAACGGTTCGCGAGTGACCAAGGGGTAATAGATCAGCTTGCCCTGCACCATATCGCCGAAGAACTCGTTGGAAGGCAGTTCGTTCTGGATGTAATCCGCATAGGCGAGCTCGCTGGTCCAGCGCACGCCATGCACCAGAATGACTTTTTCGAAGCGCTCGTAGACTTCGGGATCCTTGATGATGCTCATGAACGGCGCCAGGCCCGTGCCGGTGGCGAACAGATACAGATGCTTGCCCGGCAGGAGATCATCGACCACCAGCGTGCCCACCGGCTTGCGGCTGACGAGGATGGAATCGCCTTCCTTCAGGTGCTGCAGGCGCGAGGTAAGCGGGCCATCGGGCACCTTGATGCTGAGGAACTCGAGGTTTTCTTCGTAGTTGGCGCTGGCAATGCTGTACGCGCGCATCAGGGGCTTGCCTTCGACTTCGAGGCCGATCATGACGAAGTGGCCATTGTGAAAGCGCAACGCGGGGTCGCGAGTGGTCTTGAAGCTGAAGAGGGTGTCGTTCCAGTGATGGACACTGAGCACGCGTTCGGTATTGAAAGCCGCCATAATAACTCTTGATTATATATTAATAGGGAAAAATATGAATAAAAACAATAGCTTATTGCATATCAAGATACCGGATTTCGGGAAAACCCGCAATCTTTTTTGCGGGTGGGCGAGCCACGCTCCGGCTCGTGCTTCAGGGCTCGCTGCCAATAACCGATGCCAGGCGCGGCAGGTGGGCGCAAGCGCTGGCGCCCGTGGATTGCACGACCTCCTCCACCGATAATTCCCGCAACTCGGCCAGGGCCCGTGCGATACCGTTCACTTCCGCCGGGCTGTTGCGCCGGTCGGGCTCATGCAGCCAGGCGGGGGGAATATCGGGCGCGTCCGTCTCGAGCACCAGATGTTGCAAGGGAATGGCGGCCGCCAGGCGGCGGATCTGCAAGGCCCGCGTATAGGTCATGGCGCCACCGATGCCCAGGGCCACGCCGCGCTCGATCAGTTGATCCGCCTGCTGCCGGCTGCCATTGAAGGCGTGGGCGATACCGGCCACCCCGCCCACTTGCCGCAAGCCCTTCAACACCAGGTCCACCGAGCGCCGCACATGCATCACCGCCGGCAGGCCAAACTCGGCCGCCAGTTCCAACTGGCGCCGGAAGAACCGCCACTGGCGGTCCCAGGCCTCTCCTTCCGCTATCTCCGGCACAAAGCGGTCCAGCCCGATCTCGCCCACCGCTACCAGCCGGGGATCATCGCGATGGCGTTCGAGGGCGGCCCGCAGCGCATCGAGCGCGTCGTCGCCGACTTCCCGCACGAGCAAGGGATGAATGCCGAGCGCATAGACGCCACCCGGCACTTGCCGGGCCAGCCGTCGCACCGTGTCGAAATTGGCGGGCGCCACCGCCGGCAGGAGGATGGCTTTTACACCCGCAGCCCGGGCATCGGCGATGACCGCGTCGCGATCGGCGTCGAACTCGGGCGCATCGAGATGGCAATGCGTATCGATCAGCATGGGACCTCTTTCTGAGAAGCTCGCCACCCCTTCCCGGCTTGCCCGGGACCATGGACAACGGATGGGGAACCGGCAAACCTGCAAACGGCATGCCTGCCCGCCGCCCCCTGGCGGGCCGGTGATGTGAGGAACTCCGGCCTTTCGGCTTGAGCTTATCCCGCCACCATTGATGAGCACCAGCCGGGCTGGTGCTCGTTGCCACGGCCTGAGGAAGCCTTCAGTTTCAGATGAAGCTTGATCTCGCTTGACTTCATCCGGCGGTGATGCTTGCTCTTGATGTGTGATCAGGAGGTGGCGGGCCGGAGCCTGCCGTCGATCATCGCCAATTGACGATCGGCCTGCGCCGCCAGTTCGTGGTCGTGCGTGACGATGATGAAAGCCACTCCCTGCTCGCGATTGACCTGGCGCAAGAGGCCGAAGACATCGCGTGCGGTATGCCGATCCAGGTTGCCGGTGGGCTCATCGGCCAGCACGCAGGCCGGGTTGGAAACCAGGGCGCGGGCGAGCGCCACCCGTTGGCGTTCGCCCCCCGACAGTTGTCCTGGCGTATGGCGCGCGCGCGCGCCCAGTCCGACGCGCTCGAGCATCGCCTGGGCCGGCTGGCGCGCGGCGGCTCGCGATTGCCGTCGCAGGATCAGGGGCATGGCCACGTTGTCGAGCGCGCTGAACTCGGGCAGCAAATGGTGGAATTGATAGACGAAGCCCAGATAACGGTTGCGCAGCTCGCTGCGCCGCCGTTCGGATAGATCCTCCGCCGGCTCTCCGGCGATGGTCAACGAACCCGAGACCGGCGCATCGAGCAGGCCCAGGACATGCAGCAAGGTACTTTTGCCGGAGCCGGAGGCGCCGATGATGGCCACCATCTCGCCCGCGTTGACGTCGAGGTCGACGCCGCGCAAGACCTCGACACGCTGCCCTCCCTCCAGATAATGCTTGCAGACGTCTCTCGCCCGCAGCACGGGATTCTGCGCAGCCGGTCCGCCGGAGGGCCGCGGGTGCGAAGCGTCGCTCGCGGCGAGCGGCGGCTGGATCGGATCGGCCTGCGCGGGATGCGGCGGACGCTTGGGCGTGTGCTCAGTCATGGCGCAGCACCTCCGCCGGTTGCAACCGCGAGGCCCGCCAGCTGGGATACAGGGTGGCCGCCAGCGACAAGGCCAGCGACGTGCCCGCGATCACGCCGATATCGCTCCAACGCGGATCGGAGGGCAATTGCGAGATGAAATAGATCTGCTGCGGCAGGAACTCGATGCCAAGGGCGCCTTCGATGAAGGGCACGATGACATCGATGTTGAATGCGACCAGACAACCCAGCAGCACGCCGCCGACGGTGCCGATCACGCCGATGAAGGCGCCCTGCACCACGAAAATGCGGGCCACGGCCGACGGTGGCGCGCCCAGCGTACGCAGAATGGCGATATCGGCCTGCTTGTCGTTGACGGCCATGACCAGCGAAGACAATAGATTGAACGCCGCCACCGCGACGATCAAGGCCAGAATGAGGAACATCATCCGTTTTTCGGTTTGCACGGCGGCAAACCAAGTGCGGTTGTTCTGCGACCAATCCGACAGCCTCAGACCCGCCGGCAGCATGGCGGCCAGCTCGTGCACCACCTGAGGCGCCCGCATCATGTCGGCTATGCGCAGGCGGACTCCGGCCACCCCGCTATCCCGGAACAGCCGGCGGGCGTCTTCGACATTCAGGAAGGCCAGCGCCGAGTCGTATTCGTAGTGCCCCGAGGAAAACAGGCCCACCAGCGTGAGCTGGCGCATGCGCGGCGCAAAACCGGCCGGGCTCACCGTGCCCTGGGGCGCCAGCATCAACACCGGATCGCCCAGCCGCAGACCCAGCGATTCGGCCAGCGTGCGGCCCAGCACCACGCCGAACTCGCCCGGGCGAAGATCGCTCAACGAGCCCATCACCATCTGTTCGGCCAGATCGGACACCGCCGGCTCCGCCGCGGGATCGATGCCGTTGGCCTGCACGCCGCGCAGCCGCTGGTCACGGGCCAGCATGGCTTGCGCGGAGACATAAGGCGCGCCGGCGAGGACCTCGGGATGCCGGCCGGCCAGGGCTGTGAGGTTTTGCCAGTCGTCGAGCGCGGCGGAACCGCTCGTGAAAAGCTCGATGTGCGGCAACACCGACAGCATGCGGTCGCGGACTTCTTTCTGGAAGCCGTTCATCACCGACAACACGATGATCAGCGCCGCCACGCCCAGGCCTATGCCGGCCATGGATGAGCCCGAGATGAAGGAAAGAAAGCGATCGCGGCGACGGCCACCGCCGGCGCGGGTGTAGCGCCAGCCGATCCAGAGTTCGTATGCGGTTTTCACGCCCGCATTATCGCAGAGCGGCCTGCACTTTGCCGGAGATAGCGCCTACAATCGCGCTCCATGGAATGGCTGATCGAGGACGCCCTGCCGCCCGGCCCCATGGCCGCGTCGCTGCTGGAAGACTGGGCTCGCGCCGCGCCCACGCTGGCGCAGGCGTTGCAGTACGGCGAGGTCCACGCCACCGCGTGCGACCCGCGCGATACGCTCGCCAGCCCGGCCGAATCCTGGCTCTTGCGGCGTGCGGGCTACGTGCCGCCCGGCGACGCCCCGCTGGGCAGCGGCTGGCCGGCGCTGGAGCTCGCCCCGCCGGACCCGGCGCCGGTCTGGCTCGCCTTGCCCTGCGAGTTGCACGTGACCCAGCAAGGCGTCACCTTGCTCGATCCTCGTCAGAACTCATTGGAACCCTCCGAGACTGCCAGCCTGCTCGAGGCGATCCGGGGCGACCTGAGCGAAGCCGGTATCGCGGTGATCGCTGACGCCGGCCCGCCGTGGCGTTTTCGACTTCCGGCGGATTGGACGCCCTACGGCCCCACCCCGGCTTGCGCGGCGGGACAGGAAGTCCAGCACTGGTGGCCCCAGCATGCCGGCGCGCGCGGCTGGCGGCGACTGCTCAATCTGATCCAGATGGTTTGGCACGACCACCCCGTGAACCAGGCCCGTGCGGCGCGCGGCGGCGCGCCCATCAACAGCCTTTGGCTCTATGGCGGGGGTTCTGCCGACCACATGCCGGCGGCCGCGGCGGCGCGGCAGGTCCGGCGCGAGAGCAGCCTGGCCGAATCGTATCGCCGCGGCGATTGGGCCGGCTGGCTGGCGGCCCTGGCCGAGTTCGATCGCCGGCACCTGGCGGCGTTCGCCGGCCAATGGCGCACCGGCGACGGTGCGCATCGTTGGGTGCTGACCGGCGGCGAACGCTGGGTGGAGCTGACGCCGCGCCCGCGCCGCGGCTTGGCGCGCTGGTGGCCGCGCCGGCCCCGGCACGACGCACTACGCCATCTGCTGAGCAACGACAGGCCACCCAGTTGATGTCCGGCAGCTGCCTTTCCTCCAGGCCTTGGCAATCACCACGCTTGGCCGTTCGCGCGGCCAACGCGTTCAGGGCAAGGACGAGCCAAGTCGTATGATGCCGGAGCCCCTGGCTCTTTGAACCGCGCTGCGCCAGCCGCCCCAGCCCCGCTTTATCGGAGACTCCGCTTGCTTTCCACCCGTATCACCCAACGCCGTATCGATGACCAAGCCCGGCAGCATCTCGAACAGGCCGGCGTCCATCCCCTGCTGGCTCGTCTGTGGGCGGCGCGCGGCGTGCGGGAGGCCGCGGACATCCGGCGGCAATGGTCGGCACTGCTGCCGCCGCGCGGTCTTACCCAGGTGGAGCACGCCGCCACCCTGCTGGCCGACGCCATAGCCCGTGGTGAACGCCTGCTGGTGGTGGCCGACTACGACTGCGACGGCGCCACGGCCTGCGCGGTGGCGCTGCGCGCCCTGCGCCAGATGGGCGCACGGGTGGACTTTCTGGTGCCGAATCGCTTCGAAACCGGCTATGGCTTATCGCCGGCGGTCGTGGAGTTGGCTTGTACCCACCCCGCCGGACGCCCCGATTGGCTGATGACGGTCGACAACGGTATCGCCAGTGTGGAAGGGGTCGCGGCGGCCAACGCGCGCGGCATGAAGGTCCTCGTCACCGACCACCACCTGCCGGGCGACGAGCTTCCAGCCGCCGCGGCCATCGTCAATCCCAACCAGCCCGGCTGCGGCTTTCCCTCCAAAAACCTCGCCGGCGTGGGCGTGATCTTCTACTTGATGCTGGCGCTGCGCGCCGAGCTTCGCCAGCGCGGCGTCTACCCTCCGGATGGCGGACCGCGCCTGCCCGAATTGGCCGACCTGGTGGCCCTTGGCACGGTGGCCGACGTCGTGCGCCTGGACGACAATAACCGGCTGCTGGTCACCCAAGGCCTGCAGCGCATGCGCCAGGGCCGGCTGCAGCCCGGGCTGCGCGCCCTGTTCGCCGTCGCGGGCCGCGACTGGCGCCAAGCCACGACCTTCGACCTCGGTTTTGCCCTGGGCCCTCGGATCAACGCGGCGGGCCGCCTGGCCGACATGAGCCTGGGTATCCGCTGTCTGCTCACCGACGATGACGACGAGGCGCTGCGCCTGGCGCGGGAACTCGACGCCATCAACCGCGAGCGGCGGGAGATCGAAACCGAGATGCGCGAGCAGGCGCTGGCCGCCTGCGAACATATCGGCCGGCAGGGTCAGGCCAGCCTGTGCGTCTACGAACCGGGCTGGCACCAAGGCGTGGTGGGCCTGGTCGCCTCCCGCCTGAAAGAAAAATTCTGGTGCCCGACCCTGGCGTTCGCCCCGGCCGGCGACGGCGAATTACGCGGTTCCGGCCGCTCCATTCCCGACGTCCACCTGCGCGACGTACTCGACCTGGTGGCCAAACGCCACCCGGGCATGATCGCCAAGTTCGGCGGCCACGCCATGGCTGCCGGCCTGACCCTGCCCCAGAGCGCCTACGCGGATTTCGTCCCGGCCTTCGACGCCGCCGTGCGCGAATGGAGCGGCCGCGATCGTTTCGAGCCGGTACTGGAAACCGACGGCTCCCTGGAGAGCGGCTACGCCAACGTCGGCGTCGCCGGCATTCTGGCCCAGGAAGTATGGGGCGCGGGCTTTCCTGCCCCGCTGTTTGCCGACGTTTTTCAGGTGAATCACCAACGCCTGGTGGGAGGCAAGCACCTCAAACTGGCCCTGGAACGCAGTGGCCAGCGCTTTGATGCCATCTGGTTCGGCCGCGACCAGCCTCTTCCGGCGCGGATCCGGGCCGCTTATCGTTTGGAATCCAACACCTGGAATGGCCTGGTTTCGGTGCAGCTCGTGTTTGAGCACGCCGAGGATGCCCAGGGTTCATGATCCAATGGTGTGAGGTTATCCATCCATCAGAGATGTCTCCGCCATCCATCGGGGATACTCCACACCGCTCCTGACAGAGGCCTGCTGTGAAAACCTACGACGAACTCTTCCAAGTCCGGGGCTCGGCCTACGACCGGGCCATGCGGCGTTTTCCCGATGCGCGGCGGCAGGAGTTCGCCCAGGCCATCGACGCCGCCCGCCTGGCGCCGGGCGCCGTCGTGGCCGACGTCCCGGCCGGCGGCGGCTACCTTCGCCGCTATCTGCCCGCCGATTGTGTCTGGCTGGGGCATGAGCCCTGCGCCAGTTTCAATGCCCACGGCAGCACGCACGCCGAAGGCCGGGATCTGCTTCCCCTGCCTTGGCTCGACGGCAGCGTCGACGCCGCGATCAGCCTGGCTGGCGTCCATCACATTGCCGACAAACGTCCGCTGTTCCGCGATCTTTTCCGTGTGCTTCGGCCCGCTGGCCGCCTCGTCGTGTCGGACGTGGCCACAGGCTCGCCAGAGGCGAGGTTCCTCGACGGCTACGTCGGAGAGCACAACAGCACGGGGCATGAGGGCGCGTTTCTGGACGATCTCACATTGGATGAATTGCGCGACGCCGGGTTCAGCAACCTGCAGCGGCACACCCGGCATTTTTTCTGGGTGTTTCCCGAACGCCACGACATGGCAGCGTTCTGCCATCAATTGTTCGATCTGCGCTCCAGCAACATCGACGATACCGCCGGGGCCATTGAAGGCGGGCTCGGCATCGTCGAACAGGCCGACGGCGGCGTGGGCATGCGTTGGTCGCTGCTGACGCTGGTCGGCACCAAGCCTTCCGTCATGCCCGCGGCCGATCCCGCCCCGGCTGGGGCCGCGCACTGAGCACGGGCCAAAGCGCAAGCCTCGTCGTTCACGGCGAGGTAAGCGAGGCTCAATCCGCTGGAGCCGAAGGCTCCCCTGAATGGTGGCGGAGAAGCTCAGGCCGAAAGGCCGGAGTTCTTCACTCTTGATTTCCTCTTCCGATTCGATGACTTCCTCTTTCCTCCGCTGGCGACTGATCGCCACGCCGGGCGCCCTCACCGGCTATGCCTACGGTTTTCGCTATCCCAGCCTGTTGATTGCCTTCAACGGCACCCCGCTCGATGACGCCCGGCGCCGCGTCCTGCATCGTGGCCTGACATCTCTCGATACCCGGCTGGCCTCCTTGCCGCAGCCGGCCTCGCCAGCGCAAGACGACTGGCCAACCACGGTGGCCTGGCTCCTGGAGATCGTGGGCGGGCTGCAGCGCTCGCTGGGGCTGCCGGTATACGACACCGGACAGGTGGCGGCCCTGGATTCCGGCCGGGTCCGATGCGTGATACCGACGCAGTTGTCCGCCTTGCGTCCTTTGGCCCAGGTACTGGCGGCGCTCTTGCCCTGGATCGACGCGTTCCAGAACGAAGCCGGCGCCCATGACGCCCGAGGCCGCGCCCTGCGGCAGAGCCTGGACCGCCTGGCCACCTTCGGCTCCCGGGCGTCCAATGTGCCACGCTTCGTCGAAGCCGCGCACCGGCTCGGTATCCCGTTTCGGGAATTGCCGGGCGGCATCGTGCAATATGGCCATGGAGCCCGCGGGCGCTGGCTGGACAGCACCTATACCGACCAGACTCCTACCGTTGCCGCCAAATTGGCCAAGAGCAAGAACTGGACGGCGTCGTTGCTGCGGCGCGCCGGTCTTCCGGTGCCCGACCACCATTTGGTGGCCAGTGCCGCCGCCGCGCGGCAGGCCGCCGGCCAACTGGGCTATCCCGTGGTGATCAAGCCCGCCGATCGCGACGGCGGCATCGCGGTGTCAGCCGACCTGCAGAACGACGAGGAAGTGGACGCCGCCTACGCCACCGCACGGCAACAATCCCCCAACGTCCTGGTGGAGAAGCATGTGCCGGGGCGCGACTACCGCCTGACGGTGTTCCAGGGTGAGCTCCTCTGGGCCGTGGAACGCATCCCGGGCGGCGTGACCGGCGATGGCGTCCGCTCGGTGGCGGAACTGCTGGCGGCCCTGAACGCCGACCCCCGCCGGGGAGCCGGCCCCCACACACCGCTCAAGTCCCTCGAATTCGACGACGAAGCCCGCGGCCTCCTCGCGCGGCGCGGCCTGACCGCGGCGTCCCGTCCCGCCGCCGGCGAGTTCATTCCCCTGCGGCGTGCCGCGAACGTCGCCACTGGCGGCATGCCGGTGGCGGTGACCGAGCGCGTGCATCCCGACAACGCACGCCTGGCGGTCCGGGCGGCCCAGGCACTGGGGCTCGACCTCGCCGGCGTCGATCTGCTCATTCCCGACATTGCCGTGTCATGGCATGAATCGGGCGCCTTCATCTGCGAGGTCAACGGCCAGCCCAGTCTCGGACTCGCCACCGCGTCCCATCTCTATGCGTCCGTCCTGCAGCGCTTGCTGCCCCACGGCGGCCGCGTACCGGTGATCCTGGTTCTGGGTGCGCAGCGACCCGCGCTGTGGACCGACGCCTTGCGCGACGCGCTGGGCGCGCGCGGCCTGCGGGTGGGACTGGCCGATGATCGCGGAGTCTTCCTCGATCAAACGCCCTTGCTGAAAAACCCCTCCAGCATCCTCGCGGCGGGCGAGATGCTGGTGCTCGATAGGCAGGTGGACGCCATGGTGCTTGCCCTGCACGACGATAGCCCGCTGCGCGGCGGGCTGCCGGTGGAGCGCTACGACGCCCTTCTGCTGGCCGGCACGCGGCTTGATGCCACGCCGAATGCTCCCGCGGTGGATCGGCAACGGTTGATGGCGGCAATGCTGGCGCGCGTGTTGCCAGGCTGCGACGGACAGGTGTTTGGCGTGCAGGGCCGGGGCCTGCGCTTCGGCTCCCACCGCGTCCCTGCCACGGTACCCCAGGTCCTGCTGCCCACCGGCATCCGCCAGGGCGCTTCCGAGATCGTTCGCCGGGTGCTCTCGAAACCGGCACCAATATCCGCCTGACTCGGGCCGGCCCGGACGTTGCCGGGCGGCGGCGGATCAAGTGCTTGATCGGCTAGCGCCCGCCCCCGCTCCGCCGCCGCGCTCAATGTGCCTTCTTGCTGAAGCCTTGCACGAGAGAGGTTACGTAGACCGTGAAAATAGGGAAGGTCGTCATCCCGACCACCGCCAGCGTAGTGGCGGAGAATTTGCCGATGGTCGTGACGGGCAGGATGCTGGATCCCAGCGTGGTCACCGTCATGGCCGCCCACCAGACGGCGTCGGAATACGACGTCATCTGCGGATTGACGCCCGATTCGAAGACATAGAAAATCAGCGTCTGAAAATAAATCATCGAGAAGAAGATGATGATGTAGGAAATGAACAGGCTCGTGACGCTTTTTTTCACGACCATGTTGACCAACACCACCAGCGCCACTCCGCCTCGCGCAATCGGAATGAACCGTATCAGGTACATGGCGTTTTCCGACAACGAAATGGGGAAGTGCTCCAGGATATTCAAATACGGAATGGCGACGAATATCATGATGAAATGCCGGGAGATAAACGCCTTTTTGTCCCTCGAAATGCAGAATAGAATCAGAAAGTCAACCAGGAAGTAAATACAGATAATGAACTGTATCTCCAGATAAAGCGCCTTTTCTTCCGGAGAAGGCTTGGAAAACGTCTCGATGGTGAGACTGACGATCAACACCACCGACAACAGCACACCCACGACGTTGAGCAGCTTGACCACATCCTGCTCCCATTTCCTGACGTCCTGCCCCCATTTCGTCGGGCGCTGGCTCGCGGCGCCGGTCCGGGACTCGGTCATCTGAACCGGTTTTTCGCCGCTACCCGCTGGGGGCGTGCTTTGCTGCGAGCGAGCTTCGCCCGCTTGACTGAGGGTGGCGTTTTGATCGGTGGTCATGTGATAGGCGTCCAAGCCAAAAAAGAGGACGGAGGAAATGATTGGCGCACCGCCAGGCTCTCCCCGGCGGCGAAAAAGCACTTGGATCGGCTTTGCCGCTCAGGGCGGCGGCGAAAAAAGCCCCCACGCTTGCCGCTAACACGGCGGCGCTGCCCCCCGACGGGGCTTTTTGCCTGGGGGCGACCCGGCGGCAAAAAAAGCCCTTACGCTTGCCACTAACACTGCGGCCCGGCGGCAAAAAAACCACGCAACAATCCGGTGGCGACGGGCGTGTCGCGCACATCCGCACGCAGGGCGGGAACGTCGAGACCCTCCGCCGTCAGGCGTTCGGTCATGATGTCGAGGTATTCGCGCATGATGGGGGCCGAGAACTCGGGATGGAACTGGACACTCACGGCGTTGGGGCCGTAGCGCAGGATCTGATAGGCGTCGTGAGCGTTGGCGCCGAGCACCGTCACGCCGGGGGGCGGTTCGATCACGGTTTGTTCGTGCAGCAATTGCGCCGCAAACCGCCGGGGCGTGCCACACAGCCAGGGGTCGACCTCGGCCGCCGCGGTCAGCTCGATGGGCTGCGTGGCGACTTCGCGGCCGCCCGGATGGTAGTCCACCCGGCCGCCCAAAACATGCGCCATCAGTTGGTGGCCGAAACAGACACCGAACAAGGGCAGCCGGGCGGCATGGGCCTTGCGCACCCACTCGGCGGCTTCGGCCATCCAGGGCGCGGCATCGGTGATGTTGCCGGGCGAACCGGTGATGACCGCGCCCGCCACCGAACCGGGGTCGGGCAGCGCTTCGCCGGCGTAACCGCGGGCCGCCAGCAGGGGCCGGCCCAGCGGCGCCAGCAGAGCGCCGAACATCGCGTCGAAACCGCCATGGCGGGCACGGACGGCCTGGGGCGGGTTACCGGTCTGGAGAATGAACAAAGGCAGCATGGCGACGGTACGGATGCGGAATGGGCAATAGCGTTCTACAATTAAAGGTTAACCCGGATTGATTGCCGTTTTTGCATTTAAGAGAGATTGCCCCATGGAAGCCGAACGCCAGAACCAGCTCGTCGCCCACCTCGCCGACCTCATCGAACGCGAACGGGCCCTCAGGAGCTATCTTTGACTACGCTGTCAAAAGCGATCGCCTGCACGTTGTCAACGCCGAACTCGAAGACCCCGGGGTCTGGAACGACCCCAAGCACGCCCAGGATCTCGGCCGCGAAAAGAAAAACCTGGAGGATGTCGTCCTGGTCCTGGACGAGATCCAGCGCGGCCTGAACGACTCCCACGAACTCCTCGAACTGGCCGAGGCCGACGATGACGACGCCACTTTGCTCGCCATCGAAGCCGATGTCGACCGCCTCGGCGAGCGCATCGAGATGCTTGAGTTCCGCCGCATGTTCGACAACCCGGCAGACCCGCTCAACTGCTTCCTCGACATCCAGGCGGGAGCCGGCGGCACCGAAGCCCAAGACTGGGCCTCCATGCTGCTGCGCCAATACCTGAAGTATTGCGAGCGCAAGGATTTCAAGGCCGAACTGCTGGAAGAATCCGAAGGCGATATCGCCGGCGTCAAATCGGCAACCATCAAGATCACCGGCGAATACGCCTATGGCCATCTGCGCACCGAAACCGGCGTACACCGCCTGGTGCGCAAAAGCCCCTTCGATTCGTCGGGCGGCCGCCACACGTCGTTTGCCAGCGTGTTCGTCTATCCCGAGATCGACGACTCCATCGAAATCGAAGTCAATCCCGCCGACCTGCGGGTGGATACCTATCGCGCCAGCGGCGCCGGCGGCCAGCACATCAACAAAACGGATTCCGCGGTGCGCATCACCCACGTGCCCACCGGCATCGTGGTGCAGTGCCAGAACGACCGCTCGCAGCATCGCAACCGGGCCGAGGCCATGGCCATGCTGCGCTCCAAGCTGTATGAGCAGGAGATGCGCAACCGCATGGCCGAGCAGCAAAAGATGGAAGATGCCAAAACCGACGTCGGCTGGGGGCACCAGATCCGTTCCTATGTCCTCGACCAAAGCCGCATCAAGGATCTGCGCACCAACGTCGAGATCTCCAACACCCAGAAAGTGCTGGACGGCGACCTCGACCCTTTCATCCAGGCCAGTCTCAAGCACGGCGTCTAACGCATCATCACCATGACCGAGTCTGTCAATCACGCCGCGTCGGGCGCTGCCGACGATAACCGCCTGATCGCCGAGCGCCGCGCCAAGCTGGCTCGCCTGCGCGAAGCGGGGCCGGCTTTTCCCAACGACTTCGCGCCCGATGCCCGGGCGGCCGAATTGCACGAGCGCTTCGATGCCCTGGATTCCGCACAGATCCAGGCCACGGCGCCGGGCCCCGTGCGCGTAGCCGGCCGCATGATGCTCAAGCGGGTGATGGGCAAGGCGAGCTTTGCCACCCTGCAAGACGCCACTGGCCGGATCCAGCTCTACCTCGAGCGCGGCGCGCTGGGCGAAGAGCTTTACTCGGCCTTCAAGCATTGGGATATCGGCGACATCCTCGGCGTCGAAGGCACCCTGTTCAAAACCAACAAGGGCGAACTCTCCATCCATGCCAGCAGCCTGCGCCTCCTGGCCAAGTCGCTGCGGCCGCTGCCCGACAAGTTCCACGGCGTGGCCGACCAGGAACTGCGCTACCGCCAGCGCTACGTCGACCTCATCATGACCGACGACACCCGGCGCACCTTCGTGGCCCGCAGCAAAGCCATCGCCGCCGTGCGGCAAAACATGCTCGACGCGGGCTTCCTGGAGGTCGAAACGCCGATGCTGCATCCGATCCCGGGCGGCGCGGCGGCCAAGCCCTTTGCGACCCACCACAATGCGCTCGACATGGAAATGTTCCTGCGCATCGCCCCCGAGCTTTATCTCAAACGCCTGATCGTCGGCGGCTTCGAGCGGGTGTTCGAGATCAATCGCAGCTTCCGCAACGAGGGAGTGAGCCCGCGCCACAACCCCGAGTTCACGATGATGGAGTTCTACGCCGCCTACGTGGACTACCGCTGGCTGATGGACTTTACCGAACAATTGCTGCGCGACGTGGCCATCGCCGTCACCGGCAGCGCCCTGCTGAGCTACCAGGGCCGCGAGCTCGACCTTGGCCAGCCCTTCGATCGCCTGACCATCGTCGACGCCATCCTGCGGCACGTGCCGGAATATACCGCCGAGCAATTGGCCGATGCCAGCTTCGTGCGCCAGGCGCTACGCCAGCGCGGCGTGGATCTCGCCCTTCCTCCGCTGGCCAACGCCGGCCTCGGCGCGCTGCAGCTCGCGCTGTTCGAGGAAACCGCCGAATCCCGGTTGTGGCAGCCCACCTTCATCATCGACTACCCCGTCGAGGTCTCGCCGCTCGCCCGCGGTTCCGATCACCAGCCCGAGATCACCGAGCGCTTCGAGTTGTTCATTACCGGACGCGAGATCGCCAATGGCTTCTCCGAGCTCAACGATCCCGAGGATCAATCCGAACGCTTCCTGCGCCAGGTGGCCGCCAAGGATGCCGGCGACGAAGAAGCGATGTATTACGATGCCGATTACATCCGGGCGCTGGAATACGGCATGCCTCCCACGGGAGGTTGCGGCATCGGTCTCGATCGTCTGGTGATGCTGCTCACCGACAACCCCAGCATCCGCGATGTGATTTTATTTCCGCATTTGCGGCCGGAAGACTGAGTACCACCCCCCTGCCGCCCGCGGGCCGGAGAGTTTTGGCCCGGGTGGCGGCGCGATGCGCCGATGACTTCCCCCTTCGACGTTGCCACCCTGGACTTGTTTCGGGACACCTCTCCGGGCCAGCACGAAAGCCTCGGGCCCGCCGCCTGCGTGCTGCGCGGCCACGCCCTGCCCTGGATGGAAGCGCTGCTGCCCGCCATCGAGCGCATCGCTGCCGCCGCTCCCTTCCGCCAGCTGACCACCCCCGGGGGCGGCCTGATGTCGGTGGCGCTCACCGGCTGCGGCTCCCTGGGCTGGACCTCGGATGAATACGGCTATCGCTACAGCCGCCTCAACCCCGAAAGCGGCAAGCCTTGGCCCGCCATGCCCGATGCCTTCACGGAGCTGGCGCGCGACGCCGCCGCGGCCGCCGGTTTCGCCGACTTCACGCCCAACGCCTGCCTGATCAATCGCTATCGGCCGGGCTCCCGCATGGGACTGCACCAGGACAAGAACGAGCGCGATACCCAGGCGCCCATTGTGTCGGTGTCACTGGGCATGCCGGCGGTCTTCCTGTTCGGCGGCTTCAAACGCTCCGATCCCGCCGCCCGCGTACCGCTCTATCACGGCGACGTCGCCGTTTGGGGTGGCGCCGACCGCATGCGCTACCACGGCGTCATGCCGCTGCAGGATTTTCCGCATCCTCGATTGCAGCGGCAACGTTTGAATCTCACCTTCCGCTGGGTCGCCTGAACCTCGCATTCCGCGGGTGGCGCCGCCCCGCGGCCAGGCCCCCGCCCGGGCAGACGCACGGTTATGACATGGGGCCGCCTGCGCGGTCCAGTACCGCTCGTGCGCGGGCGATCACGGGGGCATCCACCATTTCGCCGTCCAGGCGGAAGGCGCCCAGTCCCGTGCGTGCGGCCTCGTCCAGCACTCGCCGCGCCCAGTCCAGCTCCACCGGCGCCGGCGCGAATACCTGGTGGACGATGGCCACCTGCGCGGGATGGATGCAACCGACACCGCCGAAGCCCATATCGCGCGCCCGGGCAACGTGCCGGCGCAGACCGTCGACGTCGTCCAACCGGGGATACACGCCGTCTATCGGCGCGGCCAACCCCGCCGCCCGGCTATGCACGAGCATCTGATAGCGCGCCTGGTCCAATAGCGCGGCGGCCGCCGCGCTATTGGCGGCCAGGCCGAGATCAACACCCAGGTCCAGCGTACCCAGCATGAAACGGGCCAGACCAGGCACCCGCGCCAGCTCGCTCAGCGCCAGCAGGCCCCGCGCGCTCTCGACGATGGCCCACACCGGCCTGGTTCGCGCCACGCGGGCAGCGGCATCGGCATCCTCGGCCTTGGGCAGCATGATGCCCGCCACGGCCTGATGTTGGGTACAAACCGCCACGTCGTCAGCATGCCAGTCGGTGTCCACGCCATTGATGCGCACCAAGAGCGCCGCTCCCGCGCGAGCCGCGAGAAAGGCCGCCAGATCGGCGCGCGCCGCGACTTTGGCCGACGGCTCCACGGCGTCTTCAAGATCGATCACGACATGATCCGCACCCGCCGCCAACGCCTTGTCTACCCGGTCCAGGCGGGTGGCGGGAACGAATAGCGTCGAACGCGCCGCCGCCGTCGGCGATGGCGACGGTACGGGATGGTAACGCGGCGGGGATGAACTCATGGCGACACTCACAATAACGATGACAAACACGGCGAGCCGCGAGTGGACTGGAGCTTAGCGGCCAGAACCCACCCGCCGCTCTTGAAGAATCAGAATGCGAACGGCGGTCGTGGTCGTGTGCTCAGCCGATCACGCCGGCCTCGCGCAGACGACCGACCTCGTCGGCGCCATAGCCCGAGCTATCGCACACCACCAGGCGGGGATGACGTTCATGCAAAGGCCTCGCTTGACCCCGTCCTGAAGGACGGGGCTTGCGCTTGGACGCGTGGTCAGCGACATGCTCATTTCCTTATTCGAAATCCAGTTCGGCCCGCTGCGCCATCCCCTGGGCATTGGCCGACCAAAGCTCGGCCTTGCCCGGCGACACGACCCGGCCCGCCACTTCGAACGCCTGCGGCACCACCAGCGGCCTCAGGCCGCGGTAGCGCAGACGCCGCGGCACGGCCGCCGGGTTGGCCCGGCAAAACGCCTGCACCGCCAGCGTTGCCAGCAGCGGCCCATGCACCACCAGCCCCGCATACCCCTCCACCTCGGTGGCATAGGGATGATCGTAGTGGATCCGATGGCCATTGAACGTGACCGCCGAATAGCGGAACAAAAGCGTGGGTGTGGGTTCGACCGGCAGGCGCCACTGGGCCGGCGGCACTTCGGCCTCATGCGACGTTTTGGGCGGGCTGGGCGCGCGATACACAATGTTCTGCCATTCCCGGATCGCCAGTTCTCCCGCCTGCGTGTAATCATGGCGCAGCGTCACGAACAGCAAGCTTCCCGTGGTGCCTGTTTTTTCGTCCACCGCTTCGATGGTGGTGTGGCGCTCGGCTGGCGCGGCCACCCTCAGCGGTTGCCGGAACTCCACCTCGCCGCCGGCCCACATACGGTTGCGGCCTTCGGCGGGGGGCAGGAAGCCGCCACGGGCCGGGTGCCCGTCAGCGCCCAGGCCAGCGGCCGGCAACGGGTTCTGGAAAAACGCCCAATGCCATAAAGCCGGCAAAGCATCGCCGGCGGCGGGCGCGGCAACCTCCAGGGTTACCGCCACACGCTCGGCCAGACTGCCATCGAGGCGATCGGCCACGGTTTCGGTGCGGCCGATCCAGGCGGCCGGATCGGCCGCCGGCGGCTTTGGGCTGGCGGCCGTGGACGGGGATGGATCATTACTACGCATCGTCATAAGTGTTGGTCCAGCAAACAAAAAATGTTAAGAATCCCCGGGTGACGGCAGCCATCGTGCCGGCAACGGCCCTTCGCCCAGCCGCCACACGGCGTCGATCAGCGCTCGCGCTTCGATCTCGCTGGCGCCTTCGGCATAGGCCGCCAGTTGCAATACTTTAGCCTCCAGCTCCTCGCGTGTCAGGGGGTTGCCGGGATCGCCCTTCGGCACTTCCACCCGGGCTTCGTACCAACGGCCCTGGCGATCACGCGCGGTGACCCGACCGATCCAGCGGCGTGGATAGGCGCCGTCGATTTCCGGGTCCAGCGTCATCGTCACCTTTGCCCGCAAGGCCGCCACCCTCGGATCGGTGAGCGCGTGCCGATCGAACTCCAGCAGCCCGGCATGGCCATGCCAGGCGACCAGCCCCAACACCGTACCCATCGAAAACTTGGCCTGATGGACGCTGCGCGGCACATCCACGGCTCCCAGGACGTCGATCGCGCCCTGGTGCACGTGCGCCGTCACCGTGTCGAGGTCGGCGGGGTCCAGGGCTTCCACGCGCAACAGCTTGAGCAAGGCGTCGGCGGCGGGATGCGTGTGCCGGCACGACGCAAAGTGCTTGAATGAGGTTTCCGTCGTGGCCCAGCGCCGGCCCAGGCCATCCCGCAAGGCGGCGGCATCCGCATCGCTCGACATGCCCGCTGCCAGGCCTTGCCGGCCTTCCAGGATGTTGCGGGCACCGGTGAGCCCCTCTCCCGCGGCCCAGGCCGCCAAATAGCCGTTGGCCGCCGCCTTGGCGGTATGCAACTGCTTCGAATCCGCCGCCTCGCGCAGAAACTCCCACAGGCCCGCCGCCTGCGTACCCGCCGAGCCCAGGGTTTGCAGGATCACCTCCTGATCGTAGCCACGCAGCTTGGCCACCGCCACCGCGGCGGCCAGCGTGCCGGCCGTCGCGGTGGTGTGGAATACGCGATAGTGCGAGCGCCCAAGGAATTCGCCAATCCTCACCCCGGCTTCGTAGCCGGCAATGACCGCCACCAGTAGATCGTGGCCGCTGTAGCGCCCTTCGGCGGCGGCGGCGAGCACGGCCGGAAACACCACCGTGGCGGGATGCAGTACCGAGGCATTGTGCAAGTCGTCCTGTTCCACCACATGGCTGGATGCGGCGTTGATCAGGGCGGCGAAGTACGGCGACGTGGTTTGCCGATGCGTCATGCATTCGGCCGGCCCCGCCGCCGGGCCTTGGCTGCGCGCAAAAGCCTCCAGCACCCGCACCGGCCTGGCGCTCCGCCCGGCCAGCACCGAGCCGAACCAATCCAGCAGCAGCGCTCGCGCCGCCTGCATCACCTCGCCTGGTATGGAGTCGGCGCCAAGCCCCGCAACGAACGCGCTGAGTTCGCGCGTGGCGGGCGGCACGCCGGCCAACGCCAGGGCGGCGTCGGCGAAGGTGGCCGTTTCAGGATTCCCAGCAGACATCGTGTTCAAGGCGTCGTCTCGCAAAAAGTAAATAACTCCAACCTTTTGGCCTGGCTTTCTCCGCCATCATGCGGGGGAGCCTTCGGTTCCGATGAGGCTTCGTCTCCCGCCGGATGCGCGCCTGAAGTGCCCAAGCCCTAGTCTCACCATCGCCGTCGCGCACGGCAAACCTCGCCCACTTCGCGGAGTCTGCTGGGTTTGCGCCCAGCCGGCGGCTCGGCCATCCAGGATGGCTTCAGTATGAACGGGGCAGTTCGAGCACGTGCTCGGCCACGTAGGAGAGGATAAGGTTGGTGGAGATGGGAGCCACCTGGTAGAGCCGGGTTTCACGGAACTTGCGTTCGATGTCGTACTCGGCGGCAAAGCCGAACCCGCCATGGGTTTGCAGACAAACGTTGGCCGCCTCCCAGGAGGCGTCGGCGGCCAGCAGCTTGGCCATGTTCGCCTGCGCGCCGCACGATTCGCCGGCATCGAAACGCCGCGCCGCCTCGAAACGCATCAGGCTGGCCGCCTCGACGTTGACGTAGGCCCGGGCGATGGGAAACTGCACGCCCTGGTTCTGCCCGATCGGGCGTTCGAATACCCGGCGCTCGCCGGCATAGCGTCGTGCACGCTCGGTAAACCAGTAGCCATCGCCCACGCACTCGGCGGCAATCAGGATGCGTTCGGCATTGAGGCCGTCGAGGATATAGCGCAGGCCCTTGCCCTCCTCGCCCACCAGATTGTCGGCCGGAATCTCCAACTGGTCGAAGAAGAGTTCATTGGTTTCGTGATTGACCATGTTCCGGATCGGCCGCACGCTCAGGCCACGGCCCAGGGCCTCGCGCAGATCGATCAGGAATACCGAAAGACCCTCGGAGCGCCGCTTGACCTCCGCCAGCGGCGTGGTGCGCGCCAGCACCAGCATCAGATCGGAATGCTGCACCCGCGAGATCCACACCTTCTGGCCGTTGATCACATAGCGATCGCCGTTGCGTACCGCGGTGGTCTTGAGCCGCGTCGTATCGGTGCCCGTGGTCGGCTCCGTCACGGCCATGGCCTGCAGGCGCAGTTCGCCGCGGGCGATGGCCGGCAGGTAGCGCGCCTTCTGCGCTTCGGAACCGTGCCGGAGCAGGCAACCCATGATATACATTTGACCGTGGCAGGCGCCGGAATTGCCGCCGCTGCGATTGATCTCTTCCATGATCACCGATGCCGCCGACAGCGACAGGCCGGCGCCGCCATAGGCTTCGGGAATCAGGGCCGACAGCCAGCCGGCCTTGGTCAGGGCGTCGACAAACTCCTCGGGAAACACATTGTTCTGCTCAACCCTCTGCCAATAGGCCGAATCGAAGCGCGTGCACAACTCGCGCACGGCCGAACGAATATCCGCAAACAGCGCATCTTGCGAAGACAACATCTCAGCTCCATAGCCCCTTGATCATCCCGGCGGCCAACAGCCAGGCGCGGTCGAAGCGCGCGGCACTTGAGCCGCTTGGGTTCAGAACCGCGCCGGTTCCTGCACGCCCGCAAAGTGGCTTGCCCGACCGCCCGTTCACTTGCCTTGCAGCTTAGCCGCCATGGTGCAGTGCGACAATTCGCCATTGTGAAAGACGGGCTTTGGCCGCCGTTAACGAGGATGGCTTGCAGCCACCCCTGATCATGAAAGACAGCGCTCTTTCACATTAAGCGGCGGCCGCGCGTTTCAGGTCTTCGATAAAATCACGGGCGAATGCCGGCAGCGGATCGTCTTCGCGCAGGCACAGGCGCAACTCGCGCACCGCCCAGGGATCGGCCAGGCGCACCTGCCGCAGCCCCGGGTGGCGGGCATAACGCTCCAGGCAGCTCTGCGGCACGATGGCGATCCCCGCCCCCGCCTCCACCATGCGGCACACCGCGTCGAAACTGCCTACCTGGATGCGCAAGCTCATGCGCTTGCCCATCGACGATGCAATTTCATCGAGAAAAGACTGGATGGCGCTAACGGGATTGATGCCGACAAAACGATGCTGATCCAGCAAATCGGCAAAGCGGATACTGGAAAAATCGTGCAGCGGGTAGTTCACCGAGGCGATGACGATCAGTTCGTCCTGCCGCAGCGGCCACACCTCCAGGCCACGCGTATCGACGCGGCCGGCGACGATACCGAGATCGGCCGCGCCGCTTTGCACGGCCGGCACGATCTCGCGCGATAGCTTCTCTTCGAGCTCGATGTCGACGTCGGGATGGCGTGCCAGGAACGCGCTGAGCGCGGCCGGCAGGAAAGCGTTGGTGGCGGTGGTGTTGGCCAGCACGCGCAACGTGCCCTTGACCCCGGCGGCATACGGCTGCAGATCGGCATGCAGGCACTCGAGCTGCCGGAACACGGTGCGGGCATGCGTTACCAGCGCCTCGCCGGCCGGCGTGAGCGCCACGCCCTTCGAGTGCCGCAGCAGCAACTGCGCGCGAAAGGCATCTTCCAGATTGCGGATGCGCGTGCTGGCGGCCGGCAACGACAGAAAGGTTTTTTCCGCGGCCCGGGTGAGGTTGAGGGTCTCGCCGATATGGAGGATCAGACGCAGATCGGTCAGGTCGTAGCGCACGATGGAGGCCCATGCAAAGAGGGGAGCATGGCCGATGGTAGCAGCCCTGCCCCGCCTTCACGGCTCCGCACTGAACCGCTACGCCTTCGTCCGTCCTCCGCACGGACTCAGCGGGCGATCCGTTGCGAGGTGTGAAGAAGAGCGCCATCGTTCCGGCGATCTCTCCTCCTATGGAACACCCCCGATCGCACGACTCCTTATTGCAGCTCCACCTTGGCCTCTCGCGCCACCTGCCAGGCCTGGTCCAGCGCACGCCGAACCAGGGCTTCGGGATCCTGCGCCGCCGCCGAAGGCAAGGACATGCCATTGAGTGCCAGCAACTGGCGAATCTCATCCGACTCCAGCGCTTTGCCGATGGCGACGTTCAGGCCATCGCGCACCTCCTCGGGCGTACCGGCCGGCACGGCGGCCACATACCACTGGGTGGCCTCGAAGCCGGGAATGCCGACTTCCTGCAAGGTGGGCACGTCCGGCAGGGCGTCCACGCGAGTCGGGCTGGTCACGGCATAAGCGATGAGCTTGCCATTGCGCACTTGCTCCAGTACGGCGGAGACCCCCAGCATGCCCAATTGCACCTGACCGCCGACGATGTCCATGACGGCCTGGCCGCCTCCCTTGTAGGGCACATGCAGCATGTCGGCATCGAGGGCCAGGTTCAGCATCTCGCCCGCGATATGCTGATTGGTGGCGATGCCCGAACTGGCAAAGGCAAAGCGCGAAGGCTCGCGGCGAATCGCCTCGGCCAGGGCGGCGAAGTCCGGCGGGCCATCGGCCGTGCCCACCAACACCACGGCGCCTTCGGCCAGCGTGGCGACGCCGCTGAGATCCTTGCCAAGCTCGGGCACCTGGCCGGTATACAGGATGGGGCCGGCCATGGTTACCAGCGTATAGCCGTCGGCGGGGGCGCGGGCGGCGGCCGACAGGCCAATGGCGCCGGAGCCACCCGGACGGTTCTCCACAACAACGGATTGCCCGAGCGCGGCCCCCACCTGCTGTGCGAAAGCGCGCGTGATGACGTCCACGGAGCCGCCGGGCGCGAAACCGACGATCCAATTGATGGGCTTGGCTTGCGGCCACGGCTCGGCGGCTTGCGCCAACGACGCGGCAGTGAGGCTTGCGGCCAGGAACAGCTGTGACGTAAGAGTGGTCAGTCGCATAATGAGCTCCGGTGAAGAACTCCGGCCTTCCGGCCGGAGCATCTCCGCCACTATTCGAGGGGAGCCTTCGGCTCCAGGGAACGACGGCCTCGCTTGACCCCGTTCTGAAGAACGGGACTTGCGCTTGGGCTCGTGGTCAGGAAGAAGACGGCAGGCGCGCATCGCTGTCGGGCGCCCCGGGGGGTGTATTGGGAAATTGCTTGAAGCTTTCGTTCATGTCCCGGACGAGCCGCAGCATCGGGCCCATGACCCAGGTGTTGAATACCAGGACATCGGTCTCTTCCTTGGGATCGCGCACCGTGTTGAACAAATAGGGCGACTCCAGCTTGCCCTTGCCTTCGTTCACTTCCGGCTCCCAGTAGAAATGCAATTTCCAGTCGCGCCATTTGATGGCGCGCAGCTCGTTCTTGATATAGAACGGGAACCCTTCCCGCGCCGACGATTCAGTCTGTCCCGACAGGAAAGCCCATTGATCCACGCCATCGATCGGCCGATCGGAAGGCAGTTCGGCGCCCGCCACTCCCGCCAGCGTCGCGTACAGGTCGGTGACGTGGACGATCTCGTTGCTGACGCTTCCGGCCGGAATCCGGCCAGGCCAGCAAGCGATAAAAGGCGCCCGCAGGCTGCCTTCCATCGCCGTGTGGTAGGTGCCGCGCCAAGGGCCCGCCGTACCCCGGTAGGGCGCGCGGAACTCGGGCCCGTTGTCGCTGCAAAAAATGAACAGCGTATTGTCGGCGATGCCGAGGCGCTCGACTTCCGCACGCACCTGGCCCACCCGATGGTCCATCTCCACCATGGAATCGGCGAAGTCGCCATGCCGCGTGCGGCCGGCAAAGTCGGGGTGCGGCAGCGTTGGAAAATGCAGATGCACCAATGGCAGGTACAGGAAGAATGGCCGGCCCGCCTGATGATGGCGGGCCATGAAGGCGTTGGCCCGCGCCACCAGCTCCTCGTCGATGGTGCGCCTCGTCTCCAGGTCGTAAATCTTGACTTGGCGCGACTCGCCGCCCGCGGTTCCTTCCATGATGTAGGGAATATCGGCGACCTCGGGATCGAAGCCCACGGAGGCCGTAAACTGGCTTTCATCGGTGGTGCGGGGAATGCCATACCATTCGTCGAATCCGCGATCGGAGGGATAGCGCCCTGCAACATCGCCCAGATGCCACTTGCCGAAGTGCGCGGTGGCATAGCCGGCGGCGGAACAAAGCTGGGCCAGGGTGATTTCGTCCCGGGTGAGGCCCTGCGGCAAGCCTGGCGGCACGGACTGGACACAGCCGGTGCGAATCGGATGACGGCCGGACATCAAGGCGGAACGCGTGGGCACGCAATCGCTCTCGACGTTGAAGTTCTGCAGCAACACGCCCTGCTTCGCCAAGGCGTCGATGTTCGGCGTGGGCGCGCCACGCAAGGCGCCGCCGCCATAACAGCCCAATTCGCCCCAACCCAGGTTGTCGGCGAGGATCAATACGATGTTCGGTTTCTTGTCCATGCGGCCTCATCTCTGCAAGATGGCCAGTGTATGGGCTTCGCCTTGCGACAACTTGCCAAAACAGAAAGTTACCGATAACTTATATTCATGAACCTGACCTTAAGGGATATCGAGTATTTCGTCGCCGTGGTCGAGCATGGCGGCCTTGCCCGCGCCGCGGTTGCCCTGGGCATCAGCCAGCCGGCCTTGTCGAAGTCGCTCAAGCGTCTGGAAGAAGAAAGCGGCTTGCTCTTATTGCATCGCGACAGCCGGCCGATCCAGCCGACATCCGCCGGCCTGGTCTTCCTCGAACATGCCCGGCGGCTGCGGGCCGAGTACCACGACGCGGTACGCAACGCCGCCGAGCTGCGCGCTGGCGCGGCCGGCCTGCTGCGCCTCGGCGCCACCGGCGCCACGCTGGACGACGTGGTGCTGCCCGTCCTCGCCCGCCTGCTGCCTCGCCGGCCCGCGATGCGGGTACAGATCACTGCCGCGCTCTCCGACGAACTCGCGGCCCAGGTCGAGAGCGGTCAACTGGACATTGCGGTGCTCCCCACGTACGACGGGGCCGGCAATTCGCCGGATACCCTCTTTCACGATAATCCTCTCCGCCTCGCCCCCCGCCTGCCTGTCGGCGCCACGCGGCAAGATACCGTCCGAACGGCCGATACCGGCTTCAAGTTCATTCGGCAAGACGCCCTGAGGGGGAATGCCAATACTGTTGCCGAGGACGAAAGCAAGGCGGACGCGGTGGCAAAGCGCGAACGCTGTGTGCGACTGCCCTTGATCGAGGAAGCGCTGCCCATCGTGGCCGCCCGCCATCACCCCTTGGCCCAACGCCCGAAAGTGCTGTTGCATGAATTGCAGCGCCAGCGCTGGGTGCTGCCCAAGGCGTCATCCCACGCCCGCAAGCTGATCGACGACGCGTTTGCCGCCGCCGGGCTGCCGGCGCCGATACCGGCCCTGGAAGTGGACTCGGTCACCCATGGCGTGCTCGATCTCGTACTCTCGCTGGAGGCCATCGCGGCCGTACCCGAGATCACATTGCGACGGGCCGGCCAACTACCCTTGGTACGCCTGCCGGTGCCGCTCGAACGACGCCTGTACCGACATATTTCGGTGATCGGTCGCAACCGCACGATCTGGTCGCCGCTGATGACGGAGTTCTATGAGCTGTTGGTTCAGGATCTGGGCGCGCCGGGCAACCCCCGCCCTCCTGCGCGTGGTCAAACATAAAGGTCGACGTACTCGTGTACCGCCATGGCCTCGAGCCGGCCCTGGTCGAGCGAAACGTTCAGGATTGCCTGTTGCCGCCGTGGCGCAAAACGGCGCGCGAGATTTTTGCGGAACTTGGCTTCCAGCAGCGGAATGCCATCGTCGCGCCGGCGGCGATGGCCGATGGGGTATTCGCATACAACCTCATCGAGCACCGTGCCGTTCTTGAGCTCCACCGTCAGGGCGTTGGGGATGGCCCGGCGCTCGGGGTCGTGATAGGCCTTGGTGAACTCGGGGTCTTCGCGGCAGGCGATCTTGGCGCGCAAGGCGTCGATGCGCGGATCGGCCGCCACGTCGTCTTCGTAATCCGACGCCTGCAGGCGCCCGAACAACAGCGGCACCGCCACCATGTACTGCAGGCAATGGTCGCGATCGGCGGGATTATTCAAAGGGCCCTGCTTGTCGATGATACGGATGCAGGCCTCGTGCGTGCGGATGCGGATGGCGGCGATGTCGTCGGCGCTCTTGCCTTGGGCCGCGAGTTGCCGGTGCAGCGTCATCGCGCACTCCACCGCGGTTTGCGCATGAAACTCGGCAGGATACGAGATCTTGAAAAGCACGTTTTCCATCACGTAGCTGCCGTAGGGCCTTTGGAAGCGGAAGGGCTCGCCGCGGAACAGCACGTCGTAGAAGCCCCAGGTTTTGGCGGTGAGCGCGCTGGGATAGCCCATCTCGCCGGTGCGGGCGATCAATGCCAGCCGCACGGCCCGGCTGGTGGCATCACCCGCGGCCCAGCTTTTGCGGCTGCCGGTATTGGGCGCGTGGCGGTAGGTGCGCAGGCTTTGGCCATCCACCCAGGCCAGCGACACGGCGTTGATCACTTCATCGCGATCGAGACCCAGCATTTGGGCCACCACCGCCGTGGACGCCACCTTGACCAACACGACGTGATCCAGGCCAACCCGGTTGAAGGCGTTTTCCAGCGCCAGGCAACCTTGGATCTCGTGCGCCTTGATCATGGCGGTGAGCACGTCGCGCATGAGCAGCGGCGGCTTGCCGCCGGCCACCGCCTGGCGGGACAGCCAATCGGCGGTGGCCAGGATTCCGCCGAGATTATCGGAAGGATGTCCCCACTCCGCGGCCAGCCAGGTATCGTTGAAGTCCAGCCAGCGGATCATGGCGCCGAGGTTGAAGGCGGCCTGCACCGGATCGAGTTGGTAAGGCGTGCCCGGCACCTTGGCGCCGTTCGGCACGAGGGTGCCCGGCACGACTGGCCCCAGCAGTTTGGTGCATGCCGGATACTCCAGCGCCTCCAGGCCGCAGCCCAGGGTATCGATCAGGCAATTGCGCGCCGTGTGATAAGCCAGGTCGCTCTTGACCTCGTATTGCAGGACGTAGTCGGCGATATCGACAAGAACTTGGTCCTGAGGGTTTTCGGGGTGTGCCATGCGTCGTGCTCCCTGAAGGCAGGGCCGCTCGAGGCGGCCGCCGGCCATAGCGGGGAATCCGAAGCCGGCAGAAGGTGCGTATCCGACACCCTGCCGGATATGCGGCAACTTATCAAGCCACGACGCATGACGTTGCGCCAGGCGAGCCCACAAGGCACGCCTGGCGTGGCAAGGCAGGCGAAGCCAACCCCCTACGCGGCAATGACGCGCTGGGATTGCTCGCCGAGGCCGCTGATGCCGACGCTGACTCCTCGCCCACCAGCCCAGGCTTAAGTCACGTCGCGCCGGGCACGCGCACCCACCCTTCCATCAACACCCGGGCGCTGCGGCTCATGATGGCTTTGGTCACCGCCCACTGACCATCCCGCAGCCGTGCCTCGGCACCCACCCGCAGCGTGCCCGACGGGTGGCCGAAGCACACGCTGTTGCGCTCGCCACCGCCGGCGGCGAGGTTGACCAGGGTGCCGGGAATCGCGGCGGCGGCGCCAATGGCCACGGCGGCGGTGCCCATCATGGCATGGTGCAGCTTGCCCATGGATACGGCCCGTACCAGGAGGTCGACGTCGGCTGCGCGCACCGTCTTGCCGCTGGACGCGGCATAGTCGGCGGGCGCGGCCACGAAGGCGATTTTGGGTGTGTGCTGGCGCTGGGCGGCTTCGGCGAGCCCAGCAATCAGGCCCATGCGCAGTGCGCCGTGCGCGCGGATGGTTTCCAGGGTCGCCAGCGCCTTGGCGTCGCCATTGACATCGCCTTGCAGTTCGGTGCCGGCATAGCCCAGCGCCGAGGCTTCGAGGAAGATGGTCGGAATGCCGGCATTGATCAAGGTGGCCTTGAAGTTGCCCACACCGGGCACATCCAGTTCGTCCACGATATTGCCCGTGGGAAATAGCGCCCCACCCTCCTCGTCATCCGCGGCGGGATCCATGAACTCGAGTTGGATCTCGGCCGCCGGAAACGTGACGCCATCCAGCTCAAAGTCGCCGGTCTCCCGCACCGCGCCGCCGCCCATGGGCACGTGGGCCACGATGGTCTTGCCGATGTTGGCCTGCCAGATCCGCACGGTGGCGACGCCGTCGGCGGGCAGTTGGCCGGCGTCGACCAGGCCGGTGGCGATGGCGAAAGGCCCCACCGCCGCCGACAGGTTGCCGCAGTTGCCGCTCCAATCGATAAACGGCTTGTCGATGGCGACCTGGCCGAACAGATAGTCCACGTCGTGGCCGGGGCGCTCGCTGCGCGACAGGATCACCACCTTGCTGGTGCTGGAGGTGGCCCCGCCCATGCCGTCGGTATGCTTGCCGTAGGGGTCGGGGCTGCCGATCACGCGCATGAGCAGCGCATCGCGCGCGGCGCCGGGCCGCTGCGCCGCGGGTGGCAAATCCTGGAGGCGAAAGAACACTCCCTTGCTCGTGCCGCCGCGCATGTAGACGGCGGGGATCTTGATCTGAGGTGCGAAGATCATGCTGGTCCTTAGGCGTCGTTCGCCGCGTCGAGGAAATCTTGCGCAAAGCGCTGGAGTACGCCGCCGGCCTCGTAGATGGAAACCTCTTCGGCCGTGTCCAGCCGACAGGTAACGGGCACTTCCAGGCGTTCGCCATTGCGCCGATGGACAACGAGAGTAAGCGTGGCGCCAGGGGTGCGCGCGCCGATCACGTCGTAGGTTTCGGTGCCGTCCAGCGCCAGGGTCTGGCGGTTGGTGCCCGGCTGGAACTCCAGCGGCAACACGCCCATGCCCACGAGGTTGGTGCGGTGGATGCGCTCGAAGCCCTCGGCCGCAATGGCCTCCACTCCCGCCAGGCGCACGCCCTTGGCGGCCCAATCGCGCGAAGAGCCCTGGCCGTAGTCGGCGCCGGCGATGATGATCAGCGGCTGGGCGCGCTCCATATAGGTTTCGATCGCTTCCCACATGCGCATGACCTGGCCGTCGGGCTCCAGCCGGGTCAGCGAGCCTTGCTTGACCTGGCCATCGACCACCGCCATTTCGTTGATCAACTTGGGATTGGCGAAGGTGGCGCGCTGCGCGGTCAGGTGATCGCCGCGGTGGGTGGCGTAGGAGTTGAAGTCCTCCTCGGGCAAGCCCATCTTGGCAAGATACTCGCCCGCCGCGCTGTCCGGCAGGATGGCGTTGGAGGGCGAGAGGTGGTCGGTGGTGATGTTGTCTCCCAGTACGGCCAGCGGCCGCATGCCTTGCAGGCTGCGTTCGCCCGCCAGGGCCCCCTCCCAATACGGCGGCCGCCGGATATAGGTGCTTTGGGGTCGCCAATCATAGAGCGCCGAAACCGCCGCTCCCGACTCGACGCTGGCGGCGAACATTGGCTCGTACACCCGGCGGAATTGTTCCGGCTTGACGCTGGCGGCCACCAGCGCGTCGATTTCCTCGTCCGAGGGCCAGATATCCTTGAGCGTGACCGGCCGGCCTTGGGAGTCGCGGCCCAACACATCCTTTTCGATATCGAAGCGGATGGTGCCGGCGATGGCGTAGGCCACCACCAGCGGCGGCGAAGCCAGGAAAGCCTGTTTGGCGTAGGGATGGATGCGGCCATCGAAATTGCGGTTTCCCGAGAGCACCGCCGTGGCGTAGAGATCGCGGTCGACGATCTCCTGCTGGATCGCCGGATCCAGCGCGCCGCTCATGCCGTTGCAGGTGGTGCAGGCAAAACCCACGATGCCGAAGCCGAGCTGTTCGAGCTCGGGCAAGAGGCCGGCCTCTTCCAGGTAGAGCTGCACCGCCTTGGAACCCGGCGCCAGCGAGGTCTTGACCCAGGGCTTGCGCATCAGGCCCCGCGCATTGGCGTTGCGGGCGATCAGGCCGGCGGCGATGACGTTGCGCGGGTTGCTGGTATTGGTGCAACTGGTGATCGCGGCGATGATCACCGCGCCGTCCGGCATGAGGCCGGGCTCTGCCTGTACCGGCCCCGTGATGCCGCGCTCGGCCAGCTCGCTGGTGGCCACGCGCCGATGGGGATTGGACGGCCCCGCGATATTGCGCACCACCGACGACAGGTCGAAGCGCAGCACGCGCTCGTACTGGACCCCGGCCAGGCTATCGGCCCACAGGCCGGCCCGCTTGGCGTAGTTCTCTACCAGGCGTACCTGCTGCTCGTCGCGGCCGGTCAGACGCAGGTAATCGATGGTTTGCTGGTCGATGGAGAACATCGCCGCCGTGGCGCCGTATTCGGGCGTCATGTTGGAGATGGTGGCGCGGTCGCCCAGGGTCAGGCTGGGCACGCCGTCGCCAAAAAATTCCAGATAGCTGGATACCACCTTGGCGTTGCGCAGGAACTCGGTGAGCGCGAGCACCAGGTCGGTGGCCGTGGTGCCGGGCGCCAGGCGGCCGGTCAGTTCCACGCCCACGATATCGGGCAGGCGCATCCAGGAGGCTCGGCCCAGCATCACGCTCTCGGCCTCCAGGCCGCCCACCCCAATGGCGATCACGCCCAGCGCATCCACGTGCGGCGTATGGCTGTCGGTGCCCACCAGGGTGTCGGGGAACGCCACGCCATCGACGGCATGGATGACGGGCGACATGCGCTCCAGATTGATCTGGTGCATGATGCCGTTGCCCGGCGGGATGACGTCGACGTTGCGAAAGGCCTGCTTCGTCCAGTTGATGAAGTGGAAGCGGTCGTCGTTGCGGCGGTCTTCGATGGCTCGATTCTTCTCGAAGGCGTCCGGCTCGAAGCCGGCATGCTCCACGGCCAGCGAGTGATCGACGATGAGTTGCGTGGGCACCACGGGATTCACCAGGGCCGGATCGCCGCCTTTGGCGGCGATGGCATCGCGCAAGCCGGCAAGGTCGACCAGCGCGGTCTGGCCGAGAATGTCATGACAAACCACCCTGGCCGGATACCAGGGAAAGTCGCGGTCGCGGCGGCGCTCGATGAGCTGGGTCAGCGATTCGGTCAGGATTTCAGGATCGCAGCGGCGCACGAGGTTCTCGGCATGCACGCGGGAGGTGTAAGGCAGGGTATCGTAGGCCCCCCGTCGGATACGGTCGACGGCCTCGCGAGCGTCGAAGTAATCCAGACCGCTGCCCGGCAGGGGTTTGCGATAGGCGGTATTCATCAAGGTATCGGATGTTCTTCAGAGTGGGCGGCCCCGCCGCCCGGGGCGGGGTCTGGCGCGCGGCGCGAATCAGCGCTCGCCGATCGGTACAAAAGTTTGGTCTTCGGGTCCCACGTAATTGGCGTTGGGCCGGATGATCTTGCCATCGATCCGTTGTTCGATCACATGCGCGCTCCAGCCGGCGGTGCGGGCGATAACGAACAGCGGCGTGAACATGGCGGTGGGCACCCCCAGCATGTGGTAGCTCACGGCGCTATACCAATCGAGGTTGGGGAACATTTTCTTGGCGTCCCACATCACCGCTTCCAGCCGTTCGGCAATGCGGTACATTTTGGTGTTGCCGGCCTCTTCCGAGAGTTCGCGGGCGATGTCACGGATGATGGCGTTGCGCGGATCGGACACCGTATACACCGGATGGCCAAAACCGATCACCACCTCTTTGTTGGCCACCCGGGCGCGGATATCCTGCTCGGCGTCATCGGGATTCTCGTAGCGCTGCTGCACCTCGAAGGCCACTTCGTTGGCGCCGCCGTGCTTGGGGCCACGCAAGGCGCCGATGGCGCCCGCGATGGCCGAATACATATCGCTGCCGGTGCCGGCGATCACGCGCGAGGTGAACGTCGAGGCGTTGAACTCATGTTCGGCGTAGAGGATGAGCGAGGCGTGCATCGCACTTACCCACGACTCCTTCGGCGCCTCGCCATGCAGCAGCGACAGGAAATGGCTGCCGATGGAATCGTCGTCGGTCTCGACCTCGATGCGGCGGCCATTGTGGCTGTAGTGATACCAGTACAGCAGCATGGAACCCAGCGACGCCATCAGGCGGTCGGCGATGTCGCGCGCGCCCGCCAGGTTGTGATCGTCCTTCTCGGGCGTGAGGCAGCCGAGCACCGACACGCCGGTGCGCATGACGTCCATGGGATGGGCCGAAGGCGGCAATTGCTCCAGGGCGGCCTTGAGCGCCGCGGGCAGGCCGCGCAAGGCGCGCAGCTTGGCCTTGTAGGCCGCGAGCTCGGCCACGTTGGGCAGCTTGCCGTGCACCAGCAGGTGGGCCACTTCCTCGAACTCGGTATGCCGGGCCAGGTCGTGGATGTCGTAGCCGCGGTAGTGCAGATCGTTGCCGCTGCGGCCCACGGTGCACAGCGCCGTGTTGCCGGCCGGCGTGCCCGACAGCGCCACCGATTTCTTGGGCTTGAAGCCGGATGGGGAAGTCGTCTCCGTCATACTGCTCTCCTGAAATGAGGGTTTATTCACCAACGGGGCCGCCGAGCTTGGCAAAGCGTTCGTCCAGATATTCCTCGTAGGCGTAATAGCCGATGCTTTGATAAAGCTCGTCGCGGGTCTGCATCTGCTCCACCACATTGCGCTGGTGGCCGTCGCGGCGGATCGCGCGGAATACGTTCTCGGCCGCCTTGTTCATGGCGCGGAAGGCCGACAGCGGGTACAAGGCCATGGCCACGCCCACCTCTCGCAACTCGGCCAGATCGAACAGCGGCGTCTTGCCGAACTCGGTGAGGTTGGCGAGCAGCGGCGCCGACAGTGCGCCGGCAAAACGGCGGTAGGTATCGAGATCATAAGCGGCTTCGGCGAACACGCCATCCGCCCCCGCCTCCAGGCAGGCCTGGGCCCGCTCCAGCGCCGCTTCCACGCCTTCCACGGCGATGGCGTCGGTGCGGGCGATGAGGAAGAAATCCGGATCGGTGCGGGCGTCGGCGGCGGCCTTGATCCGATCGACCATCTCTGGCGTGGATACGATGGACTTGCCGGGCCGATGGCCGCAACGCTTGGCGCCAACCTGGTCCTCGATGTGGCAGGCGGCGGCGCCGGCCTTGATCAGGCTCTTGATCGTGCGCGCGATGTTGAAGGCGCTGGGGCCGAAACCGGTGTCGACGTCCACCAGCACGGGCAGCGGGCAGACGTCGGTGATGCGGCGCACGTCGACCAGGGTATCTTCGAGCGTGGAAATGCCGAGATCGGGCAGGCCCAGCGAGCCGGCGGACACGCCACCGCCCGATACATAGATGGCGCGATAACCCTCGCGTTGCGCCAGCAGCGCGTGGTTGGCGTTGATCGTTCCTACGATCTGCAGCGGGGATTCCTCCCGCAAGGCGGCGCGAAAGCGGGCACCGGGTGTGGACATGGCAACTCTCCTGGATAAAGTGAAGAACCCCGGCCAACGCCGGCCCGGGCATCTTCATCCCGATGTGGCGCCTTCCGGCTCCGCTCCGGGATAGCCTTCGCTGGGCCTGATCATGGATTAAGGCTTGTGCTGAGGCGCATGGTCATGAAGTCTGCCGGTACAGGCGCAAATACCGTGCCATCGCCACCAGTTTGCTCATGCATCCAGAATACCTCAATAAAATCAAACCATTGCAAGCCTTCTTGTCAGACACCGCCTGCCTGGGTTAGTCTGCAACGATGTTTCATCGTTTCAAAATTGAAACACCAACCGTTTCAAACCTCGATCCATGCCCTCCCCCCATTCGTCGCTCGCCCAGCGTCCGCTGATTCTTGCCGTCGGCTTTCATCGCCTGCAGGGTTTATTGCGCGATATCGCCCCGGAATACCAAGCCCAGGCCGATATCGAGGTGATTTCCAGCCGCTTCGAGCAGGCGGTGGGCGATGTACAGCGGCGGCAGCGGCAACGTCGGGTAGACGCCGTGGTCGCCGCCGGATCCAACGGCGCCTATCTGCGCGAGCGTCTCGAAGTGCCGGTCGTGGCGGTGCGGGTCGATGGCTACGACGTGTTGCGGGCCCTGGCCAGCGCCCGCGAAGCCGAGGGGCCGATGGCGGTGCTCCTGCATGGCGCGGTGCCGCCCGAGCTGTCCGGCTTTCTGCAAGCCTTTCAGTTGGACGTGCAGGTCCGCAGCTATGTCAGCGGCGACGAAGCCCGCGCCCATATCAGCGACCTGGCGCGACGCGGCATCAAGGCCGTGGTGGCTCCCGGCCTGGCCACCGATCTGGCACAAGGCGCCGGCATGCTGGGCATCTTTCTTTATTCACCCGAGGCCGTGCGGCGTTCGTTCGAAGACGCCTTGCGCCTGGCGCGCGCCGCACGCCAGGAGGCGGCGCGCAGCGAGCGTCTGGATATCATCATCGACCAACTGCAAGATGGCGTGATCGCGGTCGATCGCCACGAACGCATCGAAACCGTCAATCCCTCGATGGAACGCATCCTCGGCCAGCCTCGCTCGCAATTGCTCGGCAAACGGCTGGGGGCAGTCCAGCCCGAGCTGAGTCTCGAACGCACCTTGCGCCAAGGCATCACCGAGAACGACCGCGTCGCCCGGGTGGGCGATACCCTGTTGGTCACCCACCGCCGTCCGGTCCTGGAACAGGGGATGCAGACCGGCGCGGTCCTGATCGGTCAGGAGTCCACCGCGATCCGCCGCTCCGAACGCCGCTTGCGCGGACGCGCCGCGCCCGGAGGCGGCGCACGCTATCGCTTATCGTCGCTGATTGGCGGCAGTGCCGCCATAGGCCGGGTCGTCCAGGCGGCCGAACGCTACGCCAGATCCGACGCAACGCTGTTGGTGACCGGCGAGAGCGGCACCGGCAAAGAGATCGTGGCGCAAGGCATCCACCAGGCCAGCCGGCGGCGCCACGGTCCTTTCGTTGCGCTCAACTGCGGCGCCCTGCCCGAATCGCTGCTCGAGAGCGAACTCTTCGGCTATGAAGACGGCGCCTTCACGGGCGCGAGGCGCGGCGGCAAACCGGGATTGTTCGAGGCCGCCCATGGGGGCACGTTGTTCCTGGACGAAATCGGCGAGGTTTCGGCACCTTTGCAGGCACGGCTGTTGCGGGTACTCCAGGAGCGCGAGGTTTTGCGCCTGGGCGCAACCGAACCCACGCCGGTGGACGTACGCATCATCGCCGCCACCCACGAAGATCTGCGCGGTCGCCTCGATGCGGGCAGCTTCCGGCTCGATCTCTACTTCCGCCTCAATCTGTTGCGCCTGCACCTGCCGCCTTTGCGCGACCGCGAGGGCGACGCCGCGCGGATCGCCGCCGCGCTGCTCGACACCATCGCGGCCCGACTCGGCGTGCCGGCGGTGCGCGCCCGGCCTTTCGTCGACGCCCTCCTCGCCGCCGCGGCCAATTATCCCTGGCCGGGCAACGTGCGCGAACTGGAGAATTTCGTCGAACGCATGGTCATCGCGGCATCGCTGGAGCCGAGGCCCACGCCAGCCCTGGTGCGTGACCTGCTGCCCGAGCTGTTCGATCCCGACGTGATCTCCCTGCCGACAGGCGCCAGACAGACCGCCCTGGGCTCAAGCCGTCCGTCCGGCCGGCTCGACATCCCCTGGAGAACGGCAGCCTCCACACCGGCGGAACACGGTTTGCCGCCGTCGCTCGACGCGTCGGCCGCCCTGCTGTTGCAAACGCTGCGCGACACGGCGGGCAACCGCGAGGAAGCTTGCCGGCAGTTGGGGATCAGCCGCACCACGCTATGGCGGCGGATCAAGGCGCTGCGTGACGCCGGCTTCAACGTGCCGGATATCGGCGGCAGCTCTTGAACGTTGCGCTTTCTCGTTGTGGAGTCGGCGTCGCGCTCGCCTACAATGCCCGAGCTATCATTCACCCTTGTTTCGGCGCCGCCGCATCCTAGTCACATGTCCCAGACCGATACCACCGATTACTTCGGCTTCGAAGTCCCGTTCATGCATGCGCTCGGGCTGATTCCCGAAACCATCGATACCCATTTCTGCCGTACCCGGCTGCCGGCCAGGCCCGATCTCGCCAATAGCCGCGGCGACGTCCACGGCGGCACCCTGATGAGCGTGCTCGATTTCACGCTTTCCGCCGCGGCACGCGGCCACGCTCCCGCCACGACGGGCGTTGCCACCATCGACTTGTCCACGCATTTCATGGATGCCGCACGTGGCGAGGTCATCATCGAGGCCACCTGCCTGCGGCGCGGCCGGTCCATCGCCTACTGCGAAGGCCGCGTGCTCGACGCCGCCACGGCGCAATGCCTGGTGGTGGCGCACGGCGCGTTCAAGCTGCTGGAGCGGCGCTCGCCGGGCGGCTGAACCGGGTCTGCACGATACAATCGTTTAGGTATAAACCTTCATTTCAAGGAGCGATAACATGAGTGGAATGCTGGAAGGCAAAGTCGCCATCGTCACCGGCGCTGGCGGCGGCATCGGCCGCGCGGTGGCGCTGGGCATGGCGGCCGCGGGCGCCAAAGTGTTGATCAACGATCTGGGCGTGGGCCTGGATGGCAAAGGCGGCGATGCCGGCCCGGCGCAGCGCGTGGTCGACGAGATCCGCGCCGCCGGCGGCGAAGCCGTCGCCAATACCGATAGCGTGGCCGGCTCGGCTTCCGCCGCCCAGATCGTGCAATGCGCCGTCGACAACTTCGGCCGCATCGATGCCGTGGTCAACAATGCCGGCAACCTGCGCGATCGCATGTTCCACAAAATGAGCGAGGACGAATGGCGCCAGGTGCTCGACGTGCACCTGAACGGCAGTTTCTACGTGAGCCGCGCCGCCGCCAACTTCTTCCGCGACCAGGAAAGCGGCTCGTTCATCCACATGACCTCCACTTCGGGCCTGATCGGCAACTTCGGCCAGGCCAATTATTCGGCCGCCAAGCTGGGCATCGTCGCCATGTCCAAGTCGATCGCGCTCGACATGGGCCGCTACAACGTGCGCTCCAACTGCATCGCGCCCTTCGCCTGGAGCCGCATGACCAGCTCGATTCCGGCCGAAACACCTGAAGAAAAAGCCCGCGTGGCCAAGCTGCAGAAGATGGAAGTCGAGAAAATCGCGCCGATGGCCGTTTTCCTGGCCAGCGACGCCGCCAAAGACGTCACCGCGCAGATCTTCGCCGTGCGCGCCAACGAAATCATGCTGTTCAGCCAGCCGCGCCCGATCCGCTCGGTGCATCAGAGCCAGGGCTGGACGCCGGAAGATATCGCCGAGATCGCCATCCCGGCCATGCGCAACAGCTTCTACAAGCTCGAGCGCTCTCCCGAAGTGGTTTGCTGGGATCCCATCTGATCCCAGTTGGCATGCCGCGCCCGCGGCACAAGCGTTTTTCCGCCCCGCCCTCGCGGGGCGGCCGCCTTGTCCGGTAGGCGCGATAGCACACCACTCCGGGCAAGCACATCATGCCTTCCCGCACCGCCGGGAAATCTCGCTCTCCCACCACTATGACGACTCCCCGTACCGCCCCTCTCTCGGGTGTCCGCGTTCTCGATTTGTCCCGGGTTCTTGCCGGGCCCTGGTGTACCCAGACGCTGGCCGATCTGGGGGCCGAAGTCATCAAGATCGAACGCCCGGGCACCGGCGACGACACCCGAGGCTGGGGCCCGCCCTACCTGGCGGACGCCGAGGGCCGGGCCACCACCGAAGCGGCCTACTATCTCAGCACCAACCGCAATAAATTGTCGGTCACGCTGGATATGGCCAGCGCGGAAGGCGCCGAGGCGGTTCGCGACCTGGCCCGCGTTTGCGACGTGTTGGTGGAGAACTTCAAGGTGGGCGGGCTGGCCCGCTATGGCCTCGATTACGAAAGTTTGCGGGCCATCAATCCGCGCCTCATTTATTGCTCGATCACCGGTTTCGGCCAGACCGGCCCCTATGCCCATCGGCCCGGCTACGATTTCATGATCCAGGGCATGGGCGGGCTCATGAGCATCACCGGCGAACGCGACGACCTGCCTGGCGGCGGGCCGCAAAAAGCCGGGGTCGCCGTCACCGACCTGTTCACCGGGCTCTACGCGGTCATTGGTATCCAGGCGGCGCTGCGCGAGCGCGACCGCAGTGGTGAAGGACAGCACATCGATCTTGGGCTGCTCGATTGCCATGTGGCCATGCTGGCCAACCAGAACCTGAACTACATGACCACCGGAGTGGCGCCGCAACGCGCGGGCAATGCGCACCAGAACGTGGTGCCCTACCAGGTGTTTGCCGCCAGCGATGGCCATCTGATCGTCGCGGTGGGCAACGACACGCAATTCCGGGCCTATTGCGCGGTGTTGGGCCAGCCGCAATGGGCACAAGATCCCAGGTTTGCCACCAATTCGCAGCGGCTGGTGCACCGCGCCGAGCTGATCCCCGCCTTGGAGGCCGCGATGCGCGAACACACCCGCGACCATTGGCTGCAAAGCCTGGAGGCCGTGGGCGTGCCTTGCGGGCCCATCAATACCCTGGACCAGGTGTTTGCCGATCCGCAGGTGCAGGCTCGCGAGCTATGGCGCAACCTGCCCCATCCCACGGCCGGCACGGCGCCAACCGCGGCCAATCCGATCCGGATGTCGGCCACGCCGGTGGAATACCGCAACGCGCCGCCCTTGCTGGGCGAGCACACCGAGGATGTGCTGCGCCGCTATCTGGATTGGCCCGCCGAGCGTCTTCAGGCCTTGCTGGCCGCCGGCTCGGGGCGCTGATAACCGCCGATGACGCCCTGCTTGCTGAGCACCCACTGCCAAAGCTGGATGTCGCGGGCCCGGAAGGCGCCCGCGCACGATAGCAGGTAATAGCTCCACATGCGGTGAAACCGCTCGCCCAGCCGCTCTTGGAAACGCGGCCAGGCGGCCTGGACATTGGCGTACCAGGCCATCAGCGTGATGTCGTAGTCGGCGCCGAAGTTGTGCAGGTCTTCCGTGACGAACAGGCCGCCGCAGGCCTCGCCGATCTGGCCGATGGACGGCAGATCGCCGTTGGGGAAGATGTATTTGTCGATCCAGGGGTCTGGCGTGGATTCGGTTTGATTCTTGCCGATGGTGTGCAGCAGGAACAGGCCGTCGTCGGCCAGGCAGCGCTGCGCCGTTTCCATGTACACGCGGTGGTTCTTGCGGCCCACGTGCTCGAACATGCCCACGCTGGCGATGCGGTCGAAGGTTTCGTTGAGCGTACGGTAATCCTGGAGTCGGAACTCCACCGGCAGGCCGCGATAGCGTTCGCCGGCCAGGGCCGCCTGCTCTTTGGAGATGGTGACGCCGACGCAGCTCACGCCGTAATGTTCGGCGGCAAAGCCCATGAGGCTGCCCCAGCCGCAGCCGATATCGAGCAAGCGCATGCCGGGCCGCAGATCGAGCTTGCGGCAGATCAGATCGAGCTTGGCTTCCTGGGCTTCATCGAGCGTGCGGGCGCCGCCCGCCCAGTAGCCGCAGGTGTAGGTCATGCGCTGGTCGAGCATGGCCTGATAAAAGTCGTTGCCGATATCATAGTGGGCCTCACCCACCATCCAGGCGCGGCGCTGGCTTTGCAGGTTCAGCCACCGTGCGCGCAGCGTATGCCACAGCATGCGCGACGGTTTGACCTTATCGGCCAGCCTGGCGCGCAGCACGTGTTCGAAAAAAACATCGAGCTGGTTGGCGTCCCAGAGACCATCCATATAGGCTTCGCCCAGCCCCAGGTTGGCCTGGGCGAATACGCGCTCGGCCAGGCGCTGGGGATCGCGGATGACGATATCTTGCGGACGCCCGCCGCCGACCTGGATGTCGGCCAGCTCGAGCAATTGATACATCGCACGCACCAGCTGCGACGCTTGCCGCGTGCCACCCGTATCGCTACGGCCGGCCTCGGATGCGGACTGAATGGGATTTGCGGACATCATTCCCTCCAGGCATGCGGGCCCCCCCATGAGCTCCGCAAACTACCGACCGGCACGGAGACGACCGCACTGCGCATCGGCCACCACTGCTATCCGGCACGGCCATGAATCGGCGGATTAGTTCCGTTGATTCTGACTATCGGATAGCCAAGGTCAATCGTAGCGCATAATCGTGACTTGCGTTTGGCCAGCAGCCCCGGTTCAGTGATTTTCGCGGGCGTGATTGATGGTGTAGCGGGGAATCTCGATCACCAGGTCTTCATCCGACAGGATGGCCTGGCATGATAGTCGCGACTGCGATGCCAGCCCCCAGGCGCGGTCGAGCAGGTCTTCTTCGTCGTCGCTCGCCTCTTCCAGCGAATCGAAGCCCTCGCGTACGATCACATGGCAAGTGGTACAGGCGCACGACAGCTCGCAGGCATGCTCGATTTCGATGTCGTGATCGAGCAAGATGCGGCAGACCGAGGTTCCGACGGGAGCGTCGTCGATGACGGCGCCGTCGGGGCAGATCTCGGGATGAGGCAGAACGGTGATCTTGGGCATCAGGCCAACTCGTCGAGGTTACGGCCGCGCAAGGCGGCGCGGATACTGCGATCCATGCGGCGCGCGGCGAAAGAATCGGTGGCGGCGGACACGGACTCGATCCGCTCGCGGATGCGGTCGGCGTCGTCGCCTTCGGCCAGATCGGCCAGTTCAAGCAAGGCGGTTTCCACCGTCCCGCGTTCCGCCGCATCGAGCAGGTCGCCATCTACGGCCAGGGCCGCGCGGATGGCTTCGATCAGCCGGCGCGCTTCCACCTGCTGCTCGCGCAGGCCGCGCGCCTTCATGTCGGCTTCGGCGCTGCACATGCCGTCGGAAAGCATACGGGTCACTTCGTCGTCCGACAGGCCATACGATGGCTTGACCTGGATCGATGCTTCGGCGCCCGAACTCTGTTCACGCGCCGTGACCGATAGCAAGCCGTCGGCGTCGACCTGAAAGGTGACTTCGATACGCGCGGCGCCGGCCACCATCGGCGGGATATCCCGCAGCTCGAAGCGGGCCAGCGAGCGACAATCGGCGACCAGCTCCCGCTCACCCTGCACGACGTGGATGGCCATGGCGGTCTGGCCATCCTTGAAGGTTGTGAACTCTTGGGCCCGCGCCACCGGAATGGTGGTATTGCGCGCGATGACCTTCTCGACCAGCCCGCCCATGGTTTCGAGCCCCAGCGAGAGCGGGATCACGTCGAGCAACAGCCAATCATCGCCGGGCGAGGTGTTGCCCGCCAGGAGGTTGGCCTGCATGGCCGCTCCCAGGGCGACGACTTCGTCGGGGTCCAGGTTGATCAGCGGCTCGCGGCCGAACACGCCGCCCACCGCTTCGCGGACCAGCGGCATGCGGGTGGCGCCGCCGACCATGACGACACCTTGCACGTCGTCGATCGCCAGGTCGGCGTCGCGCAGGGCACGGCGTACGGTGGCCAGCGTACGCTGCACCAGGGCTTGCCCCAGCCTGGCGAACTGCTCGCGGTCCAGGGTGGCCGCCAACTCGCGGCCGCCAGCCTGGAATATGAACTCGGCGCTTGGCGCATCGGTGAGTCGCTCGCGGGCCTGTCGCGCCGCCACTTGCAGCCCGCGGCGTTCGACCGCCGTGAGCGAGGCCAGGCCATGCTCCTGTTGGAGCCAGTCGACGATCGCGGTGTCGAAATCGTCACCGCCCAAGGCCGTGTCGCCGCCGGTCGCGACGACTTCGAACACACCTTTGGCCAGGCGCAGGATGGAGATGTCGAAGGTGCCGCCACCGAGATCGTAGACGGCATAAACGCCTTCGGCGGCGTGATCCAGCCCGTAGGCGATGGCGGCCGCGGTAGGCTCGTTGAGCAAACGCAGCACGTTGAGCCCGGCCAGCCGGGCGGCGTCTTTGGTGGCCTGGCGCTGAGCGTCGTCGAAATAAGCGGGCACGGTGATCACCGCGCCCACGAGGTCGTCGCCCAGAACGTCCTCGGCCAACTGACGAAGCTTGGCGAGGATCTGCGCCGATACTTCCACCGGGCTGACTTCGCCCTGCACCGTGCGCAAGCGCATCATGCCTTCGCCGTCGACGATGTCGTAGCCGGTCCGTTCGGCGCTGAACTCCTGGCTGCCGCGCCCCATGAAGCGCTTGACCGAAGCCACGGTATTGTGGGGGTCGCTGGCCAGGGCCTGGAGCGCGGGACGCCCGATGCGCACCTCGCCGCCCGGCAGATAGCGCACCACCGACGGCAGCAAGGCCTGCCCGTCGGCATCGCGCAACACCTCGGCCGCACCGCTGCGCACGGCGGCCACCAGCGAATGCGTGGTGCCGAGATCGATACCCACCGCCAAGCGGCGCTGGTGAGGCGCCGGTGACATGCCGGGCTCGGAAATCTGCAATAAAGCCATAAAGGATTCAGTGGTTGGGCCATAGCGGCGGCAGGATCGCGCCGCGGGCGGATTCAGGGGCGATGGGTGTCGATTTCTTCCAGCAGGCGTTCGAGGAACATCCATTCCCGCACCCTCGCGACCGCGGCCGGAAGATCGCGCGGCTCGCCATCGAGCGCCTGCGCGACCGTCGCGACCAAGGCGCGGCGAGCATCGCCGAGCTCGGTTTCGATGCGCTCGAACGCCGCGGCGTCGGCGGCTTGCCGAGCGGCTTCGATCGCCTCGCGCCATTCGAGCTGCTGCATAAGAAAGGCCGGCGCCATCGCCGTGTTGTTTTCGTCTTGCACCGGCTGGCCGGCCAGTTCGCAGAGGTAGCGTGCCCTGAGCAACGGCGAGCGCAGAACCCGGTGGGCCTCGTTGACGCGAGACGCCCATTGCATGGCGATGCGGCGCTCGGTGGGCGAGCCGGCGGCATATCGATCGGGGTGGACTTTGGCCTGAAGCTCGCGCCAGACGTGATCGATGGCGCCGCGATCCTGCTGGAAGCGGGGCGGCAGCCCGAACAAGGCGAAATGGTCGTGATCGAGGCGCGCCCCTGGACCAGGTTCGGTGGTGGCGCTCATCATCAAATGGTGAACGACTCGCCGCAGCCGCACTGCGCCTTTTCGTTGGGATTACTGAAGCGGAAGCCTTCGTTCAGGCCTTCGCGCGCGTAATCGAGCTCGGTGCCATCAAGGTACACCAGACTCTTGGGATCGATGTACACCTTGATGCCGTGGCTCTCGAACATGTGGTCTTCAGGAGCGCTGTCGTCCACATACTCGAGCTTGTAGGCCAGACCGGAACATCCGGTGGTCGTGATGCCCACGCGCAGGCCCAGCCCCTTACCACGCTTTTGCATGTAGCGCTGAACGTGCTGTGCCGCTTTTTCGGTCAGAGTGACAGCCATGGGGACTCCCGTGAAATGAATCAGGAACTGTGCTTTTGCCGGTAATCGTCGACCGCCGCCTTGATGGCGTCTTCGGCCAGGATCGAGCAGTGGATCTTGACCGGCGGCAGCGCGAGTTCTTCGGCAATGTCGGTATTGCGGATCTGCATCGCCTGGTCGAGGGTCTTGCCCTTGACCCACTCGGTCACGAGCGAGCTGGAGGCGATTGCGGAGCCGCAGCCGTAGGTCTTGAAGCGGGCGTCTTCGATCACACCGCCGGCACCGACCTTGATCTGCAGCTTCATGACGTCGCCACAGGCGGGCGCGCCGACCATGCCGGTGCCGACGCCTTCGTCGGCTTTGTCGAAGCCGCCCACGTTGCGGGGGTTTTCATAGTGGTCGATGACCTTGTTGCTGTAAGCCATGGTGTCCTCCTGAATACTTTAATGTGCAGACCACTGCACCGTGTTGAGATCGATTCCTTGTTGGGCCATTTCCCAGAGCGGCGACATGTCGCGCAGTTTGGCGACGCGCTCTTTGATCAGGCCCACCGCAAACTCGATGTGTTCTTCGGTGGTAAAGCGGCCCAGCGTGAAACGGATCGAACTGTGGGCGAGCTCATCGTTGCGGCCCAGGGCGCGCAGGACGTACGAAGGCTCGAGGCTGGCCGAGGTGCAGGCCGAGCCGCTGGAAACGGCGAGCTCCTTGACACCCATGATCAGCGATTCGCCCTCGACGTAGTTGAAGCTCACGTTGAGGTTGTGCGGCACGCGATGGAAGAAATCGCCGTTGAGATAGACCTCTTCCATGTCGGACACGCCGGCCCACAGGCGATCACGCAGCATGCGTACGCGCTCGTTCTCGGTGGCCATCTCGGCCTGGGCGATGCGGAAGGCCTCGCCCATGCCCACGATCTGGTGGGGCGCCAAGGTACCCGAGCGGAAACCCCGCTCATGGCCACCACCGTGCATCTGGGCCTCGATGCGCACGCGCGGCTTGCGCCGAATGTAGAGCGCGCCGATGCCTTTGGGCCCATAGGTTTTATGGGCTGAAAACGACATCAGATCGACCTTGAGATTTTGCAGGTCGATCTCGACTTTACCGGTGGCCTGCGCCGCATCGACGTGGAAAATGATCTTGCGCTCACGGCAGATTTCGCCCAGGTGGGCGATATCCTGGATGACGCCGATTTCGTTGTTGACCAGCATCACCGAGGCCAGGATGGTGTCGGGCCGCAAGGCGGCGATGAAGACCTCCGGGTCGATCAGGCCGTTTTCCTGCACATCGAGGTAGGTGACCTCGAAGCCCTGGCGTTCAAGCTCGCGACAGGTATCGAGCACGGCCTTGTGCTCGGTTTTGACCGTGACGATATGCTTGCCACGCTCGGCGTAGAAGTTTGCCGCGCCCTTGATCGCAAGGTTGTTGGACTCGGTGGCGCCGGACGTCCAGATGATCTCGCGCGGGTCGGCGTTGACCAGCTCGGCCACCTGGGCGCGGGCGTTTTCCACCGCTTCCTCGGCCTCCCAGCCGATGGCATGGCTGCGCGAGGCGGGGTTGCCGTAACGCTCGGTAAGCCAGGGGATCATCACCTCGGCGACGCGTGGATCCACCGGAGTGGTGGCGGAGTAATCGAAATAAATCGGTCGGTTGATCATGAACGGCATCCTTGTATGGCTGGAATCGGGCTTCAAGTGGCAGGGGCGGCGCTACATCGCGGTGGGCCGGGAATCCGGCCTGGCCACGCCCCTTGCCACGCGCACCGAGCGGGCCTGCGAGGCCGCCTCGAGTTCGCGCATCCGCTGTTCGTCGGCAAGATCCTGCAAGGTGACGGAATCGAGGTACTCGAACATCTTGCGATTGAGCGTGGTCCACAACTCGTGCGTCATGCACTTGCCGGGCCGGCCATCGTTGCCGCGGTTGCAGTCTTCCTTGCCGCCGCAGTCGGTGGCGTCCAGCGGTTCGTCGACGGCGAAGATGATGTCGGCCACCGTGACGTTGCGCGCCAGGCGCCCCAACACATAGCCGCCGCCCGGGCCCCGGGTGCTTTCCACCAACTGGTGGCGCCGCAGTTTGCCGAACAACTGCTCAAGATATGAGAGCGAGATGTTCTGGCGCCCGCTGATGGTGGCCAACGGGACCGGACCGCCCTGCTGGCGCAGCGCGAGATCGATCATGGCCGTGACCGCGAATCGTCCTTTCGTTGTAAGCCGCATGAGCCAATTCCCTAACAATTTGCTCAAGTATAACCTAAACCCGACTAATTTAGTAGGGTATGGCCAAAAAAACGCCGCGCACAAGGGCGCGGCTGATGTTGGACGATGAAATGACAAGCGGGCCGATCGGCTTGTGCGCCACGGCCCGCTGCTGGGGCGACCGCGCTCAGGCGGCCTGGTACTGGAGGACGCGCTTGCGAACGAGTTCGAGCACACCCTGGCAGGCGTCTTCGACGTAGTCGAGCGCCTTGTTGAAGCCCTCGGGGCCGCCATAGTAGGGATCGGGCACCGTGGCTTCTTCGTACTCGTTGGAAAAGCGCATGAGCAGCATCAGCTTGTGCTGATAGGCCTTGGGGCACATCTGCTGCAATGCAGCAAGATTGTCCCAATCCATGGCGAGGATCAGGTCGGCCTCGTGGAAATCCTCGGGCCTTACCTGGCGCGCCACATGCGTGGAAATATCGTACCCACGCTTGCGCGCGGCAGCCTGCGCCCTGGCGTCGGGCGCTTCCCCAATATGGAAGGTATGGGTACCGGCCGAATCGGCTTGCACTAGATCGGCAAGCCCGGCTTCACCAATCATGTGTTGGAACACCGCTTGCGCGCTGGGGGAGCGGCAGACGTTACCCATGCAAACGAAAAGTACCTTGGTCATCATGGATGAAAGTGTGCGGGAAAACCCGATATATTTCAAGCATTTTTTAAGCATGGTTACGATGTTGCCGAAAACCTGTTGGCCGTAAGCCGCGTCGATATGAACCGCAGCGGTGACGCCATCGCCGTGCCATGGTGCAGTGCAAAAATACAACAGCCATCGAGCGCTTGCAAGAGATTTTTGCCGGGTCTTGGGAGCTAGTCGGAGACGGAGCCGACTCCGGACGCCCCGAGCACGCGTTCACGCAGGCGGAACAGTTGATCGCGCGCCTGCGCCGCCGCTTCGAACTCCAGATTGCGCGCATGGTCGAGCATGGCTTTTTCCAGGCGCCGGATCTCACGCGCCAACTGTTTTTCGTCGAGCTCATCAAGGGCCACCTCGATTTCGGCGGCCGCCGCGGCGGCGGGATCGGAGCTGGCCACCACGCCGTCGATCAGATCCCGGACTTGCTTGCTCACACCGATCGGCGTGATGCCGTGCCTGGCATTGAACTCGGTCTGCTTTTCGCGTCGTCGCTCGGTTTCAGACATGGCACGCTGCATGGAGTCGGTGATCCGGTCGGCGTACAGGATGGCATAGCCATTCAGGTTGCGGGCGGCTCGGCCGATGGTCTGGATCAGGCTGCGCTCGGAACGTAGAAAACCTTCTTTATCCGCGTCGAGGATGGCGACCAGCGACACTTCGGGAATATCGAGCCCTTCGCGCAGCAAGTTGATGCCCACCAGCACGTCGAATTCTCCCAGCCGCAGATCTCGAATGATTTCCACGCGTTCAACGGTGTCCACATCGGAGTGCAGGTAGCGTACGCGCACACCGTGCTCGCTCAGGAACTCGGTGAGGTCTTCGGCCATGCGTTTGGTCAGCGTGGTGATCAGCACCCGCTCGCGGCGGACCACCCGCAGCCGGATCTCGTCGAGGACGTCGTCGACCTGCGTCGAGGCGGGACGGACCTCCACGAGGGGATCGACCAGGCCGGTAGGCCGCACCACCTGTTCCACCACGTTATCGGCATGCTCTTTTTCGTAGGCGGCCGGTGTGGCGGAGACAAACACGCACTGCCGCACACGGTCTTCAAACTCCTCCAGCCGCAGCGGCCGGTTATCGAGCGCCGAGGGCAGCCGAAAACCATACTCGACCAGATTCTCTTTGCGCGCGCGGTCGCCGCGGTACATGCCGCCCAGCTGGCCGATGGTGACGTGGCTTTCGTCGATGAACATCAAGGCGTCGGCCGGCAGATAATCGACCAGCGTGGGCGGCGGCTCACCGGGCTGCGCGCCGGACAGATGCCGACTGTAGTTTTCGATGCCCTTGCAGAAGCCCAACTCGTTGAGCATTTCGAGGTCGAAACGAGTGCGTTGCTCGATGCGCTGGGCTTCCACCAACTTGCCCGCCTGCTGGAAATACTGAATGCGCTCGCGCAGCTCCACCTTGATATCCTCGATCGCGCGCAGCACGGTTTCGCGGGGAGTCACGTAATGCGAGCCGGGGTAAATGGTGAAGCGCGGGATCTTCTGCCGCACCTTGCCGGTGAGCGGGTCGAACAGCTCCAGACCCTCGATTTCGTCGTCGAACAGGGTGATGCGCACGGCGAGCTCGGCATGCTCGGCCGGGAACACGTCGATCGTCTCGCCGCGCACCCGGAACGCGCCGCGCAGGAATTCAACGTCGTTGCGCTTGTATTGCATGGCCACCAGCCTGCGCAGGACTTCGCGCTGGCCGATCACGTCGCCGACCCGCAGGGTGAGCACCATGGCGTGGTAATCGCTGGGGTTGCCGATGCCGTAAATGCACGAAACGGTACCGACGATCACGGTGTCGCGACGCTCGAGCAGGCTTTTGGTGGCCGACAGCCGCATCTGTTCGATATGCTCATTGACCGACGAGTCTTTTTCGATGAACAGGTCGCGCGACGGCACGTAGGCCTCGGGCTGGTAGTAGTCGTAGTACGAAACGAAGTACTCCACCGCATTGCGCGGAAAGAACTCGCGCATCTCGGCATACAGCTGCGCCGCCAGCGTTTTGTTGGGCGCCAGCACCAACGCCGGCCGGCCCAGGCGGGCGATGACGTTGGCCATCGTGTAGGTTTTACCCGAGCCGGTGACGCCGAGAAGCGTTTGGTACACCAGGCCATCGCTCACCCCGTCGACCAGCCCGGCGATCGCCGCGGGCTGGTCGCCGGCCGGCGGATAGGGCTGGAACAACTGGAACGGGCTGCCCGGAAAATTCACGAAGCCGGTGTCGGACATGCTAGACTCTTTTATCAACACATAGCCTGCCATTGTCGCGCGCGGCGGCAGCGTATACAAGTCGCGCGTCCGGCTGGTCTTCTCCTCCTCTCCCCTCGTACCCCGCTGCTGACTCAAGGTTTTTCATGAGCTCTCTTTTTGCCGCCGTTACCATGGCGCCGCGCGACCCGATCCTCGGCCTCACCGAACAGTACCAAGCCGATACCCGCCCCACCAAGGTCAATCTGGGCGTGGGCGTCTACTACGACGACGCCGGCCGGATTCCGCTGCTCAAGGCCGTGCGCGCGGCCGAACAAGAACGCGTCGAGATGGTGGCGCCGCGGGGCTACCAGCCGATCGACGGCAACCCGGGCTATAACAAAGCCGTGCAGAGCCTGCTGTTCGGCAAAGGTTCCGCCCTGATCGATAGCGGCCGTCTGGTTACCGCCCAGGCCCTGGGCGGCACCGGCGCGCTCAAGATCGGCGCCGACTTCCTGCGCCAGTTGCTGCCCGGCGCCAAAGTCGCCATCAGCGACCCCAGTTGGGAGAACCACCGCGCCCTGTTCGAAGGCGCCGGCTTCGAGGTCGTCACCTATCCCTACTACGACCCCGATACCCAGGGCCTGCGCTTCGAGGCCATGCTCGACGGCCTGCGCGCCCTGCCCGAGCAAACCATCGTCGTCCTGCACGCCTGCTGCCACAATCCCACTGGCGTCGATCTCAACGACGAGCAATGGGGCCAGGTGGTCGAAGTCGTCAAGTCGCGCAACCTCACGCCCTTCCTCGATATCGCCTATCAGGGCTTCGGCGACGGCCTCGAAGCCGATGGCGCGGCGGTACGCCTGTTCGCCGACTCCGGCCTGTCGGTCTTCATCAGCTCCTCATTCTCCAAATCGTTCTCGCTCTACGGCGAGCGCGTGGGCGCCCTCACCCTGGTCACCGCCAGCGCCGACGAAGCCAAGCGCACCGTCAGCCAGCTCAAGCGCGTGATCCGCACCAACTACTCCAGCCCGCCCACCCACGGCGGCGCCGTGGTCGCCACCGTGCTCACCACGCCCGAGCTGCGCCAGCAATGGGAAAACGAGCTCGCCGGCATGCGCGACCGCATCCGCGCCATGCGCCACGAGCTGGTGGAACGCCTCAAGGGCTATGGCGCCCAGCGCGATTTCGGTTTCGTGATCCGCCAGCGCGGCATGTTCTCCTACACCGGCCTGTCGCAGGCGCAGGTTGATAGGCTGCGCGAAGACCACGGTATCTATGTGGTCAACACCGGGCGTATTTGCGTGGCCGCGCTCAATAGCGGCAATATCGACGCGGTGGCCAAGGCGGTGGCGGCGGTGCTGTAAAACGCTCTTGCACCGCGAAGCACTCTCAGGCTTGGGCGATGGCCTGAGGGTGCAACTTGATGCCCAGAGCGTGCATGACCTTCAGGATGGTGCCGAAGCTCGGATTTCCCTCGCCAGACAGCGCCTTGTAGAGGCTTTCTCGCCCCAGGCCCGTGTCGTGGGCGAGTTGACTCATGCCCTTGGCGCGGGCGATGTTGCCCAGCGCCTTGGCGATAAAGGCCGCGTCATCGCCCGCTTCTTCCATGCAAGCTTCAAGGTACAACACCATGTCTTCCTCGGTCTTGAGGTGCTCGGCACTGTCCCACTTGCGCAGTTTGATGGTTTCCATGGTGGTCTCTCCTTACAGTTGCCGCGCCAGATCCAGCGCGGCCTTGATGTCCTTGCTCTGAGTGGATTTGTCGCCACCGGCCAGCAAGATCACGATCTCCATGCCACGCTGCGCGAAATACACGCGATAGCCAGGCCCGTAGTGAATCCGCATCTCCGAGACACCTTCGCCAACCGGCTCACAGTCGCCGAAGTTGCCATCTTCCGCTCTGTCTTGTTGTATAAAATAGGATACAAACAATCAAGCCCCGGTCTTATCCAATAATGGGCGCCCCAACTCGGCCACGAACTCCATCCCTATCAGACGAAAATGCTCGCGTTGCTCTCGAATGGCTGACAACTGCTCTGCGCAATCACCGCCGCCGACTCCGTCATTGGGATCCGGAGACGGCGTAGCAGGCTCGGGCAGCAATGACTGCTCAAAGCGCTCAAGCGCCAGCGCCATCGACTCGGGTCGCTCATACTTTCATACATATTCAGAACGATGGGCAGCCTCCTTCACACAACTCGAGTGCTTTATGGCTCGACCCAAGAGACGCCTTCGGGCCCAAAGCCAGTCGCCGCATAATCAACGTCGCCAGCTACTTCCAGAGCACGGCTCTCAAGCCAGCAAATGCCACGCCCCTTCCAACATCTGGACTTGCGGCCCCGCTTCGACTGACATCCAGACCAGGAGGCCGTTGAGCTTGCCGGGCAGCAAGGCGGGGCGGCGGCCCGCTGGAGCCGTGAGCTCACGCTCACCCAGCACTTCGGCCACCACCCGGCCCAGGCGTTCACTGCCCTTTTCCTGGCTGAAGTCCAGCGCACGCCGCATGCCGGCCTCGCGCATGACCTCACGCCACTCGGCGTTGTGCCACGCTTGCAGCAAGGTGCCGGCCAGTGCCTCTGTATCGTCCACCGGCACCAGCGCGCCGCAGCGCCCGGCTTCCAGCGTATCGCTGGCGCCCACCGGACAGTCGGTGGCCACCACCGGCGTGCCAAGGGCCAGCGCCTCGATGAGCACGTTGGAAGCGCCTTCGGTGCGACTGGACGACACCAGCAGCCGGGCGCGCGCGATCCAGGGATAGGGGTTGACCTGCATGCCCGCCAGAAGAATGTTCGCGGACAATCCCGCGGCGTCGATCTGGCGCTGCAGCTCGGCGCGATCACTGCCGTCGCCCACGACGATCAGTCGCGCGGCGGGCTCGGCATCCACCATCCGGCGCCAGGCCCGGACCAGCGTATCCAGCCCTTTGGTGGGGATATCGAGGCGGGCCACGCACACCGCGTAGGGCAGCGCCGCCCAGTCGCCGGCTGGCAGGCCGGCGGCGGCCTTGCGGCGCATGCCGTCGAGGTCGAAAAGATTGGGCACCACCGTGCAGCGCGGGCCACGCTGCGAGGCCGGACCATACAAATGCTCGGCCTGCAGCCGCATGTCGTCGTTGAGCACCAGCACGCGATCGTAGGCCAGCAGATCGTGGCCCACGCGACGTGCCTTGGCGCTGGCTTCGTCCCAGAAGGCAAAATGACGGACGGCGAGCACCGGCACCTTCAGCATCGGGGCCAGCTTACGCAGCGTGTGGTCGAAGTCGACGACAACCGGATAACGCTCCTGCATGTACCGCAGATGCCGCCGCAGCGCCCGCCGGCCAGTGGATTGCAGTTGCCAGCTCAGTTGCAGGCGACCCAGGCGATCCAGCCGGCCGTCGCGTCTTGCCTGGTGGCGCCGGGCCAGGGGATGCTCGTCGGCGATCACCACATGGACCGGTATGTCGTCCGGCAATTGTTCGCGATAGACTTCACGCCATTCGCGGGTGGGCAGGAAGATCGACAACGCTGGCGCGAAGCGGCTGCGATCAAGGCCTTTGAGCCAACCCAGCAAGGCGGCCTCGATCCCGCCCACGCCGAAATGCCGGATATGGAACAGGATGGGCTGGGGTGTGATGCGCGCCGCAGGGCTCATCGCCGCCGCCTCCCGTAGCGGAAGTAATCGTAGATCGGTCCCAGGCGCCGGCTTCGTGCCAGCCACAGGCGCCGACGCAGCCAACGATCGTCTTCGTCTTTGGCGGCGATGCGATGGATGTGGCTGGGCGCGCTGCCCGGCAAATTCCGCCCTTTGGGGTCGGTGGTGTAAAGGTAGCGGAAACCGAGCTCGCCGGCCACCGCCAGGTAATCGGCATCAAAATAGCCTTGCGGCCAGCATAGCTGGTCGGACGCTTTGCCCAGCTCGCGCGCGAGGGTATCCCGTGATGCGATGAGATCCTCGCGCAACGCCGCCGTTTTGCGTGCCGGATCATCGCCATGGAGTTTATCCCAGCGGGTGTGGGTATGGGTGTGGCTGTGGAACTCGAAGGTGCCGGCCTCGCGCATGGCCTGGACCTCGCTCCAGCGCAGCATCACGTCGTCGGCACGGCCGATGTCGATCGCCGCTTCGCAATCGCGATGCGAGGGCGTGTCGGGCAAGGCGGCGCCCCGTTCCGCATGCGGCCGTGGCGGCCCATCATGCAGGCAGCCGGTGATGAGGAACAATACCGCACGCAAGCCATGGCGCCGCAGTATGGGATGGGCATACACCCAATTGTCGAGATAGCCGTCGTCGAAGGTCAGCAGGACCGAACGCTCGGGCACCTCGCCGCCCGCCAGGAAGCGCGCAAAGCCCTCGGTATCCAGCGTGGTGTAGCCCGCACGCGCCAGCCAGGCCATCTGCGTCTCGAAGCGTTCGGGCGTGGTGGTGATCATGTCGTTATTGGGCGACACGTGGTGGTACATCAGGACGGGTACCGGGGCACGGTCCCGACGAAGCGCCCGATCGGCCCCGGCTTCTGGCTCCGCTGGGGAAATCCGGCTCGTCATGGCGGGTTGTGGGGTATTCATGAAGATCCTCCGGCTATGGCGGGCCGGCGCGGCAAAGCCAGGGCGAGCAGGATCGCCACATGCCCGGCATAAAAGGCGACGTTCATGGTGATGGCAAACATGGCTTCGGTGAGACCGAACGAAGCATAACCCGTGACCAGCGCCACGCCCAGGCGGCCGGCGGTGGCCCGGTCGGGATCGGCCGAGCGGGCGGCGCGCACGAACGCCCACCACGGCGCCAGGTACACGGCAAGCAGCGCCAACAGGCCCGGCGCTCCCCACGAAGCCATGAACCACAGCACTTCGTTGTGCGAGTGGTTATGCGTGGCGCCCAGCTCGGCCATGCGCCCTTGAGCGACCCGCTCACGGAACTCGGCGTTGATGTTCTGCGAGCCGACTCCGGTTAGCGGATGATCACGGAACATTTCCCAGGAAGCTTGCCAGAACTGCATGCGCATGCCGATCGAGGACTCGAGATTCTCGCCGCGCTGGAAGTCCCGCAGCTCGCTCACGGCCAGGACCACGCGATCTTGCACCATGGGGCTGGCGACATAGGCCGCGCCCAGGCCCGCGATGGTGAGGAGGGCCACGCCCGCCCTGCGCCGCCATGAAATGTTCAGGATCAGTACCAGCACGCCGATGATCACCGGCAGGGCGAGCCAGCCGCCCCGCGACTGCGACAGGAAGGAACCATAGAGGCCGATGCCGGCGGCCAGCGCCTTGATCACGACCTCGCCGCGCCAGCGAGTGAGCCGCCAGCCCAGCGACAAGGCGCTGAACACGCCCAGCAACAAGCACAGATTGCCGAAGGTGATCGCCGTTGCGTAAGGCGGCTCGGGCCTGGTATCCCAGGGTGGAATGGACTGCCAAAGTATCCAGGTCGCCAAAACGGCGCCCGCCATGCAAGCCCAGGCCCAGAGCCGCAAACGCCGTTCAGGCACCTGGCACAGCCACCACGCGATAGGAGCGGCCAGCATGAGCCGCGACATGCCGTCGTAGGGGCGGCCGCTCCAGGTTCCGGTGAGCCACTGGCTCCATAGCACCGCCGCGAGCGGCGTGCCTAGCGCCACCGCCAGCGGCCAGGCTGGCCGCCAGAACGGCCGCAGAGACGGCAGCGTCCGGTCGGTGGCGCGTGCCACGCCGAGCGTCAGTGCGCCGAGGACGGCGCTCAGCAAGACCACGAAGTAAGCGGTGTTCGCTCCACCCCGCGTGGTGAGCGCGAGCAGCGGCAACCCGCATGCGCCGACGACGGCCAGCCATTGGGCGGCGGTCCACGTCGGCGGCGGGTCGACAAACAAGGGTCCGGCCGCGGTGGAGCGGTGGCGGACGATCCCGCCGTCCTGAGAATGGCGCGGCGCACGAGCGCTTGGATGCTGCCCGGCACCGTCACGATCGGCGGAGGTGGCGCCTGGGCGCGTGCTGCTGGAAAAAGGCATCATCGTTCAATCAGAGAATCGAAAAGCTCACGATAGCGGCCGGCCATGCGGTCCACGTCGCATTCACGTCTTACCCATTCGCGCGCTTTCGCCACGCGTCGCTCACGCGCTTCGCGTGCGGCAGGCGCCTCATCAAAGAGGCTGGCCAAGGCCCGCCCCAGCGCTTCGGCATCGCCGACCGGCGCCAGGACGCCGCGATCGTCGGCCAGCACTTCGGCCAAGCCACCGGCGGCGGTGGCCGCGGCCGGAATGCCTTGCCACAAGGCATCGAGCAGGCTGCTGCCCAGCCCTTCGCTGCGCGAACTCATGACGAAGCCCTGGAACAGGCCGAACCAGGGCGCGATATCGTGCTGGAAGCCGACCAGGCGGTAGTGTTCGCCCAGCCCATGGCGGGCTATCGCGGCTTCCACCACTGGGCGCATGGCGCCGTCGCCCAGGTGCAGCAGGATGGCTTCCGGGTGCCGGCGGCGCAGTTCGGCCATCGCGGCCACCAAGGTCAGCGGATCCTTCTCGGCGGTGAGGGCGGCCACGGTACCAAGCACCCTGGCCCCTGCCGGCACCCAACGCGCACGCAGTTCGGCCACGGCTTCCGGCCGGATATCCAGCGCCTCGACGGCCGACGGGATGCGAAGCACCGGACCGAGCCCCAGGGCCTCCAGCGGCGCCGCGGCGGCGTGGCTGATGGCCACCAGGCTATCCGCCCTGGCGTACTTGAACCGGCTGGCGGCGCCGCGAGGCGCAAAAGCCACGCGCCTCGTTGCCACCAGCGGCGGGCGCGGCCAGCACAGCACGCAGGCGGTAAGCGCGTGAGCCGTTTGCGCGTGCCAGACGTCGTAGCCCCGGCCGTGGCGCATCAGCCAGCGCCAGGCGCCGCCATTGCCCGCCACCTCGGCCACCGGGATCCCCGCATCGCGCGCGGTGCGCGCCAACGCTTCTCCCCGCCGCGCCAGAACGCATACCTCCACGCCCTCGCGTCGCAAGGCGTCCGCCGTCCAGAACGTCTGACGTTCGCCGCCGCGCCAGCCTCGTTCCAGATTGATCTCAAGAATCTTCATCGACGGGACGAGCGGGAGCGTTACGACTGAGGAACATCAGCTTGGCGTAGCGGCTGAAACTGCCCATCGCCGCCACGGCCGCCAGCACCAGGCCATGCCGGCCATCGAGAAAACCCCGGCGCAGCAGATAAATGCGGATGAACGTCCAACTGCCATGGCCGAAGGCGGAGGCCAGGGAAGCCCGCTTGCCGCGGGCGTACATCATGGCCGCCGCATCGCTGGAATAGCGGTTCATCTTTTGGATGGCGGTATCGAGATCCGGATAGGTGTAATGCAGTAAGTGAGCCTTCAGGCGTCCCGGCGGGGCCTGGGTCATGAGACGCTCGTGCACGGCCGCATCGGTGAAGCGGGCGTGGCCGCGCCGGAACAGGCGCACGACGAGATCGGGCCACCAGCCGCTATGACGGATGAAGCGCCCGCAAAAGCTGGAGAGCCGCGGCATGGCGTAGGCGGATACCGCCTGCGGATCGGCAATCACGGCCTGGATCTCGCGCGCCAGGGCCGGCGTGACCCGCTCGTCGGCATCGAGCGATAGCACCCACTCGCCTCCGGCCATGGCCAGCACGCGGTTCTTTTGCGGGCCGAAGCCGGGCCAATCGGTATTGACCTCCACCCTGGCGCCCGCGGCACGCGCCAGTGCCACCGTGTCGTCGGTGCTGCCTGAGTCGAGCACGATGCGTTCATCTGCGAAAGCCACCGAGGCCAGGCACTCGGCGATATTGTCGGCTTCATTGCGGGTGATGACGATGACCGAGAGTCGCATCAGCGCTTCCAGCGGTTATACAGCGCGCCCCAGCGCGGATGGCCGGCCAGCCAGACCCGCTGGGCGAAGGCGAAGCCGCGGCGGTTCTTGACCGCCACCCGGTAGATATGGCGGGTATCCTGACCGGGGCGATTCAGCTCTCGCGCCTTGGTGGTATGCAGGTGGCTGAACCCCAGGGCGCAGGCCACGTCCAGGTAGTCGTCATCGTAATAGCCTTGTGGCCAGCATAGATGATCGGAGTTCACGTTCAGGCGTTGCGCCAGCGCGGTGCGCGAACGCGCAAGATCGTCGGCCAGCGCGGCACGCCGTGCCGCGGGATCGTCCAGGCGCAGATCCCAGCGGGTGTGGGTATGGGTATGGCTATGAATCTCGAAACTGCCGGCCTCCCGCATCTGCCGCAGCTCGCTCCAGCGCGCCATGACGGCGTCGGTGTCGCCGGCCTCGAGGCGCGCCTTGGCCTCGCGGTGGCCGAAGGTCTGGGGCAGCGCCCCGCCCTGCCCCGCATGTGGCCGCGGCGGCCCCTCGCCCATCCAGCCCGTCACGGCGAACAGCATGGCCGTCATGCCGTGGCGCACCAGCTCTGGGTGGGCGTAGACGAAATTGTCGAGATAACCGTCGTCGAACGTGAGTACCACGGGCTTGCGCGGCACCGGCCGGCCGGCGAAGAAGTCGGCCAGCCCGGCGGCGCCGAGCGGCGTGTAGCCAGCCCGTGCCAGCCAATCCAGCTGGGCCGCGAAGTTGGCCGGCGACACCGTGAGCGAACCCACGTGCGGCGAAACATGGTGGTACATCAACACCGGCAGGCAGGAAGCGGCCATACGCGATCGGATCAGTAGTCCAGTTGCACGCCCGGCTCACCCGCCCAGGCCTGGAGGCTCTGCAGGAGGTCGTCGGGCACCCGGACTCGCCAGTCGTCGCCCAAACGCACCGTGCACGCGGCGGTGCGCGATTGGTAGACCACCTCGACCGGCGTGCCGCGGGGTTCGTCGCCGGCCTCGCCTTGGGCGCGAAAGGGATCGAGCAATTCCCGCAGGCGCTGGGCGTCGGCGTTACCGTTGAGCACGATGCGCAACACGCGGGCGCGGGCGGCGCGCGCCCGTTCCAGGTCGTACAGGGTTTCGGCCACGATGCGCACGCCGCCCGAGTATTCGTCGTTGGATACCTTGCCGTGGACAATGAGGAGCTGATCTTCGCGCAGCAAGGCGCGGTTGGCCTCGAAGAGCTCGTTGAACACCGAGATCTCGAACTGCGCACTGCCGTCGTCGAGTACGGCGAACACCATCTTGCCGCGACGGGTCATTTGCGTTCGGACTTCGAGCAGCACGCCGGCCATCCATTGTGGATCGCGCTGCGGCTGGATGCGAGCCAGCGGGATGGGCACCAGCCGGCGAACTTCGTCGCGCCAGGCATCGAACAAATGGCCGCTGAAATAAAAGCCCAGTGCGGCTTTCTCTTGCGCCAGCCGCTCGCGCAGTTCCCAGGGCGCCACCTGCTGCAGTTCACCTTGCACCGAAGCGGCGAGATCGTCGTCGCCAAACAGCGATACCTGGCTGGCCGAACGTTCGGCCTGCTCGGCGGCCTCGAGCGCCGTGCCCAGGGTGGCCAGCAGGGCCGCGCGGTTGGGCTCGAGAGTATCGAAGGCGCCGGCCTTGATCAGGGCCTCGATCGTCCGCCGATTGACGGTATGACGGTCGATGCGGCGGCAGAAATCGAACAGATCGGTAAAGGGGCCATCGGCGCGAACACGCAGGATTTCCTCCACGGCGCCCTGGCCGGTGCCCTTGACGGCCCCCAGGCCGTAGCGGATGGTGCGCGGCGGCTTGCCCCGGCCGGAGGCGTCGTCGTGCACGGGCAAGAAGCGGTAATCGGACGCGTTGACGTCGGGCGGCAGCACCGCCACGTCGTTGGCGAGTGTGTCTTTCCAGAAAATCTGTACTTTGTCGGTATCGTCCATGTCGGACGATAGGGTGGCCGCCATGAACTCGGCGGGATGATGCGCCTTCAGCCAGGCCGTGTGGTAGGCGATCAGGGCGTAGGCCGCGGTGTGGCTCTTGTTGAAGCCATACTCCGCGAACTTCTCCATCAGGTCGAACAGCGTAGTCGCGAGCTCCGGCGTGTAGCCTTTTTTCTTGGCGCCTTCGGTGAAGATCTCGCGATGCTCGGCCATCTCCTCGGGCTTCTTCTTGCCCATCGCCCGCCGCAACATGTCGGCGCCGCCCAGCGTGTAGCCGCCGATGATCTGCGAGATCAGCATCACCTGCTCTTGGTACACGATGACGCCGTAGGTGCTCTTGAGCACCGGTTCGAGGCTGTCATCGAAGTACTCGGCCCGCGCCCGGCCGTGCTTGCGATTGACGAAGTCGTCGACCATGCCCGAGCCCAGCGGGCCCGGCCGATACAGCGCCAGCACGGCGATGATGTCTTCGAAGTTGCTAGGCCGGAGCTTCTTGAGCAGTTCCTTCATGCCGCGCGATTCGAGCTGGAACACCGCCGTGGTGTTGGCATCGGACAGCAAGGCGTACGACGCCGGGTCGTCGAGCGACAGCGCCATGAGATCGAAGTCGGCCCGGTCCGGATTGAACTGGCGGACATAGCGCACCGCCCAATCGAGAATGGTGAGGTTGCGCAGGCCAAGGAAGTCGAACTTCACCAGGCCGACGGATTCGACGTCGTCTTTGTCGTATTGCGACACGGCGCTGTCTTGCTGGCCGGGCTGACAATACAAGGGGCAGAAATCCGTGAGCTTGCCCGGCGCGATCAGGACGCCGCCCGCATGCATGCCGACGTTGCGCGTCAGGCCCTCCAGCGGCTTGGCGAGATCGATGAGCGCACGCGCTTCTTCGTCTTGCTCGTAGCGTTCGCGGAAGGCGGGTTCGTTGGCCAGCGTTCGCTCCAGCGTCCAGGGATCGGCCGGATTGTGCGGGATCAGCTTGGACAGGCCATCGCACATCAGATAAGGCAAATCCAGCACCCGGCCGGCATCGCGAACCACCGCCTTGGCGCCCAGGGTGCCGAAAGTGGCAATCTGGCTGACGGCGGCACGGCCGTATTTTTGCTTGACGTACTCGATGACGCGGTCGCGGTTATCCTGGCAGAAGTCGATATCGAAGTCGGGCATCGACACCCGCTCCGGGTTCAGGAAGCGTTCGAACAGCAGGTCGTAGGCCAGCGGGTCGAGATCGGTGATGCCCAGGCAATACGCCACCAGCGAACCCGCCCCGGACCCACGCCCCGGACCCACGGGTACGCCGTTCTCCTTGCCCCAATTGATGAAGTCGGCCACGATGAGGAAGTAGCCCGGGAAGCCCATATCGATAATCGTGCCGCATTCGCGCTCCAGCCGCGCCTGGTACTCAGGCCATTTCTCGGTGCGCTCGGCCTCGTTGGGATACAGCTCGCGCATGCGCCGCTCGAGCCCTTCTTGCGACAACTGCCGCAGATAGGTATCCAGCCCCATGCCATCGGGCGTGGGGAAATCCGGCAGCCGCGGTTTGCCGAGTTCGAGCTCGAGATTGCAACGCTTGGCGATTTCCACCGTGTTGGCCAGCGCTGCGGGAACGTCGGAAAAGCGCTCCGCCATGGCGTCGGACGACAACAAGTATTGCTGGTCGGTGAAGCGCCGCACGCGGCGGGGGTTGGCCAGCAGCTCGCCTTCGGCGATACACACCCGCGCCTCGTGGGCCCGAAAATCCTCGGGCAGCAAGAACTGCACGGGGTGGGTGGCAACCACCGGCAAGCCGCAATCACGCGCGATGCGCAGGCTGCCTTGCACCACGCTTTCATCGCCGTCCAGGCCGGCGCGCTGCAACTCCAGATAGAAGGCGCCCGGGAACACATCGGCCCAGCCTTGGGCGAGCGCCCGCGCCGCGCTTTCGTTGCCGGCCAGCAGAGCTTGCCCCACGTCGCCGGTGCGCGCGCCGGACAAGGCGATCAGACCATCGGCCGACTGCTCCAGCCATTCGCGGCGTATCTCGGCCCGTCCGCGGTGAGGGTTTTCGAGGTAGGCACGCGTTAGCAGCTCGCACAGGTTGAGATAGCCCGCATGGTTGCGCACCAGCAGCAGCAGGCGCGAGGGCTGCTCGCGGTCGGCATCGTTGGTGATCCAGACATCGCAGCCGGCGATGGGCTTGATGCCTTTGCCGCGCGCCGCCTGGTAAAAGCGGATGAGGCCGAAAACGTTGGCCAGGTCGGTCATGGCGACGGCGGGCTGGCCGAAGGCGGCGACCTGCTTGAGGAGATCGGGGATGCGCACGATGCCGTCGACCACCGAAAACTCGGTGTGGACGCGCAGGTGGACGAAACGGGCGGGATCGGAAACGGTGGGCATGGGTTGCATTGTAGCTTCGGGTATCGATGCGGGGGTGGCCGGGGAACGGGTTCTCCCGACGAGCCTCGCCGCCGGATGAGCCAGTGCCCCGACTGCGCCCGAAGTGGGCCCCGATACAGGAAGTATCCAAATATAATGCCGAAAAAACGAGGTGCGAGCGTGCTGGATCTCGAGACGCAGGAAGACATCCATCGTCTGTGGGACGAGCTCACCGATTTCAATGTCGGCCAGAGCGACGCGGCAACACGGCACCTGCAGGAGCGGCTCTGCCGCCGGGTGGGCGCCTGGAACGCCACTTGGGGCGGGGCCTTCCGCCTGAATGCGGGCAACGCCGACCAAGACCCTCTTCAAGGGTGGCGCGTGGCCGTAACGCGATTGCTTCATCCCATCGATCCCCACCCCGGCGAAGGCCCTTTCAAAGAGCTCCAGGCCCGCTGGAACGGCCGCGACCTCGATCCGTCGTTCCTGCTGCCCATGCGGGATGTCGGCAGCTTCCGGACTTACGTCCTGCGCCGCGACCTGCCCGCCGACTGGTTCGGCAGCGTCTTCTACGACACTTATTACAAGCCTTTCGGCACGGTCGACGCGGCCTTCGTGGGCTTCCCGATCAACAGCGATGCCGAATCGCATTTCGGCTTCTATGCACGCAGCGAGTTCACCGAGCGGGATGTAGCCCTGCTCGCCTACGCGCTGCGCGGCATCAAGTGGTTTCACCGGCAGGTCATGCTCACCAGCGGCCCGCTGATCGCCAAGTCGCCCCTGACCCCGACCGAACGCAAGGTGCTCGGGCTCCTGCTCACCAAGGCGTCGGAAAAAGTCATGGCGGAGCAACTCGGCCAGGCCGCATCGACCACCCATCAATACGTCGCTTCCGTGTTCCGGAAATTCGCCGTACGCAGTCGCGCCGAACTGATGAGCTTGTGGTTGCGCCGGCCCTATTGAGCCCCAGCCCGGCCGGCGCAGATATCGCCACCAGCAAGCTCGACGACGCGCGGCACCTTCCAAGCGCTATCATTCCCGGCATGTCGCCTCCCCTTGACCGACCGGCCGGTACCCACTACGTTGGCCGTTTTGCGCCTAGCCCCTCAGGCCCCCTGCACCGAGGCTCGGTGGTGGCGGCTCTGGCCAGTTATGTAGACGCCCGCGCCCATGGCGGTCTCTGGCGCGTGCGCATCGAGGATGTGGATTTGCCTCGCGCCGTACCCGGCGCCGACCGCGTCATCCTTGGTCAGTTGGAGGCGCTGGGCATGCGCGCCGATGGCGAGATCTGGTGGCAGTCGCGGCGTAACGACGTCTACGCCGAGGCTCTAGCGTTACTGAGGGCGCGTGGCCTGGCTTACGGCTGCGCCTGCACGCGCCGGGAGCTGCGCGACGCCGCACTGCCGGTCTCGCCCGTCACCGGCGAGCCGCCCTACCCCGGTACTTGCCGCAATGGCCTGCTCCCGGGCCGCCTGGCGCGGGCTTGGCGTTATCGGGTAGAGCCGGGCGAAGAAACGTTCATCGACCGCTGGTTCGGCGAGCAGCGCCAGGATGTCGCACGCGAAGTGGGGGATTTCGTCATCCGCCGGGCCGATGGGCTATGGGCCTATCAGCTGGCTGTGGTGGTGGACGACATCGCCCAGGGCATCACCGACGTCGTGCGCGGTGCCGATCTGCTGGCATCCACCGCCCGCCAGCGTCGACTGCATCGAGAGCTGTCGCGCCCTCCCCTGGCTGCGACGGCTGCGCCGCCGCCCCGTACCTTGCATGTACCGCTAATCACGGATGGCGACGGACGAAAATTATCGAAGCAGAACGGAGCGCCCGCGGCCGACACGGCGCGTCCGCTAGAGGAATTGCAACTGGCCTGGAAGGCTTTGGGCTTTGCCCGCCTGCCCGCCAGCGACGTAACGGACTTTCATCGGCAGGCCCTGGAGCCCTGGCACGCAAGATTCAGACCAGCCTGAGATAAAAATAAAACAGCCCCCATGCTCACTCTATTCGCTGCCCCCGGGAGGCTTCAGCTTCCTTCGGGCGGCCGGGCGGAGACTGACAGGCGCACCGGAGGCACGCGGCGCAACCGGAGGCGTATTCGATCAGGAGGCGGCTTCGTCCAGGGGGCGGCGGGGCCCGCCCAGCAACACCCCGACGTCGGCTCTGGAAGGCCGCTCGTCGACCTCGGCACGCGGCGCCGCCTGACGGGACGAAACCGTGCTCGACGGCTCGTAGGGCTTCAGGAAGAACTCATCGATCGGCTGCTGGGCCGTGCGCGGACGCCAGCGCTCATCGCGGCGGCGGCCATCGCGGCTATCGGTACTACGTTCGCGGCGCGGCGAGCGCGCCGAGGGCGGCAGGGCCAAGGTGCCGCGAGGCACCTTGCGGCCAATCAGCTTCTCGACCTCGAGAAGGAATTTTTCTTCGTCGGGGGTAAAGAGCGCGATGGCCTCCCCCGATGCGCCGGCCCGACCCGTGCGGCCGATGCGGTGGACGTAGTCTTCAGGGTTGTACGGCAGATCGTAGTTGATGACGCAAGGCACGCCCGCCACATCGAGGCCGCGCGCCGCGACGTCGGTAGCCACCAGGACTTCGAGCTCGCCCGCCTTGAACGCCTCGAGGGCCCGCATCCGATCGAGCTGGGATTTGTCGCCGTGAATGGACTCGGCGCGGATCCCATCTTGAATCAGTTGCCGCGCCAGGCGGGCGGTGCCGATCTTGGTATTGGAAAAGACGATGACTTGGTTCAGGCCGCGCGACTTCACCAGATGCACCACCGCCGCGCGTTTGTCTTCGCCGGTGAGCGCATAGGCAATCTGAGTCACGGTCTCGGCCGTGGCATTGCGCGCCGCCACTTCGATCTCGACCGGGTGGTTGAGATACGACCGGGCCAGCTTGCGGATCTCGTTGCTGAAGGTAGCCGAAAACAAAAGCCCTTGCCGTTGCTGTGGCAGCAACTGGATGATCCGCTCGAGATCGGGCAAAAACCCCATATCGAGCATGCGGTCGGCTTCGTCGAGCACCAGGATGCCTACCTGGCCGAGGTCGACGTTGCGCTGCTCGACGTGATCCAGCAGGCGGCCCGGTGTGGCGATCAAGACTTCGCAGCCTTGGCGCAAGGCGTCTTTTTGCGGCCGGATGTCGACACCACCGAACACCACCGCCGCGCGCAGCGGCGTTTGCGCGCTATAACGCTTGACGCTCTCGGCGACTTGGTCGGCCAGTTCGCGGGTGGGCGTGAGGATCAAGGCCCGCACAGGATGGCGAGCGGGTGAAGCGCTGTGGTTGGCCAGCGGCATCAGGCGCTGCAGCACCGGCAGCGTGAAAGCCGCCGTTTTGCCGGTACCCGTTTGCGCGGCGCCCATGACGTCGCGACCGGCCATGACGACCGGAATCGCCTGCGCCTGGATCGGAGTGGGTCGGGTGTAGCCCGATTCGGTCAGCGCCCGCAGCAGACTGGGGTGCAGGCCGAAGTCGGCGAACGTGGTTTCGGCCGGGCTGTTCACGCCAGCGGCGTCAGTGCTGGCGGAGGGAATATTGGTTTCGTTCAAAAAACGGTGTTCGACGGTTGGTCTAGAAAAACTGCCAGAATAAGTATTGGATTGTAGCATCGGCAATCCGCCGTCGGCATGACAGTCGTTGATCACGCGCCCACAGCGCCGCACACGGCGGTGTCGGCCCACACCGCTAGTCGGGCCACGACGAGCGCTGAAGCGCCGACAGCAACACGGGATCGTCCAGCACCGCCATACGCTCGGCGGCCGTCAGGCCGTCAGGCGCCTTGGGGGCCCAGTCGCGCACTCGGCGCAGGCGCGCGGCGTCGACGATGGCGCTGCCTCGATGCCGGGCCCGCGCCAGGGCGCGGGCCAGCACGCCCACGTCGGGATCCGTCAAGGCCCCGGCAAACCCCGGCAAGGCTTGCTGCCTCGCCTGTTCGTGATACGCGCGGGTGGCGCGCAGCGCGGCGGGCGGCCGTACTTCTTCGGGAATGCAGAAAAGACGCGCCCGCCGCAACGCCTGGCCCCAGCTCACCCGGCTGCTCCACACCGAAATCGGGATCGCGACCAGCCAGGCCACGAGAATCGGCAGCATCCACCACAGAAAGCTCGGACTCAGCCAATAGACCAGCGCCAGCCACGCCAAGCCCAATAGCGATTGTGAAGCGTGGGCCCGGAACGCCTCACTCCACGCCGTGGCGTCGTTATCGCGCGAGGGAGACACCCATTTTGCATGCCCACCGGCGAATGTGGCGACAATGAAGCGAGTGTGGAACAACATGCGTACCGGTGCCAGCAGCATCGACAACAGCGACTCCAGCACCATGCTTGCCGCCAGGCGCAGCCGCCCGCCATAGCCACGCGCGTCTTCCAGAGCGATCAGCAGCACGCTCAGCACCTTTGGCAAAAATAGCAGCAGCGCCGTGGCCGACAACAGCGCGACGGCCTTCAGCGGTTGCCATTGGGGCCACAAGGGAAACAACTGATGCGGCTGCACGAAATACTGAGGTTCGGTGAGAGTGTGTACCGCCAACAGCGCCGTGGACAACAGCAGGAACAGGAACCAGAGCGGCGCCGACAAATATGACATCACCCCGGTCAGGAAGACCGCGCGGTGCACCGGATGCAAGCCTTCGGTCAGGAACAAGCGGAAGTTCATCAAGTTGCCGTGGCACCAGCGCTGGTCGCGCTGCAGTTCTTCCAGCAGGTTGGGCGGTAGTTCTTCATAGCTGCCCGGCAAGTCGTAGGCGATCCACACCCCCCAGCCGGCCCGCCGCATCAGCGCGGCCTCGACGAAATCGTGCGACAGGATGGCCCCGGCGAATGCGCCCTTGCCCGGCAGCGGCGCCAGCGCGCAATGCTCCATGAAAGGCTCGAGCCGGATGATGGCGTTATGGCCCCAATAATGCGACTCGCCCAATTGCCAATAATGCAGACCGGCGGTAAACAAGGGCCCGTAGACCCGGGTGGCGAACTGCTGCGCGCGGGCGTAGAGGCTGTCCATGCCGGTGGCGCGCGGCGCGGTCTGGATGATGCCGGCGCGCGGATTGGCCTGCATCAGCTGCACCATTCGCACCAGGCAGTCGCCGGTCATCACGCTGTCGGCGTCCAGCACCACCATATAGCGGTAATCGGCGCCCCAGCGGCGGCAGAAATCGTCGATATTGCCGCTTTTGCGCTTGACGCGGCGCCGTCGGCGCCGATAGAAGATGCGGCCGAAGCCCCCGGTGGCGCGGCAGATGTCGACCCAGGCGCTTTGTTCGGCAACGGCAATATCCGGATCGTAGGTATCGCTGAGCACGAACACGTCGAAGTGTTCCAGATGGCCCGTGCGCGCCAGCGACTCGTAGGTGGCGCGCAAGCCGGCGAACACGCGTTCGACGCTCTCGTTGCAGATCGGCATGACGATTGCCGTGCGGGCGGACGGATCGATCGGTTCGTGGCCGGTGCTGTTGGCGGAGATGCTGTAGCGGTCGCGGCCGCGCACCAACTGCAGGAATCCCGCCAAGGCCGTCCAGAATCCGGAGGATACCCAGCCGAAAAGCAAGGCGAACAGCACCAGAATGGCGATCTCGAGCAGGTCGCGCCCTTGGTAGGGCAGCACCCCGCGCATGTACCAGGTGGCGACGATGGTTTGCGCCACCACCAGCAGCAGGAGCAGACTGCGGCGCCGGCTGCCGGCGGCCCGCCAGCCGGCAGCCGGATCGCCGGGCTCCGGCGTGCGACGCCGGCGCCTGCGGCCTCGCCAACGCTGCCAGTAACCCACGACGGGGTTGGTGATCCAGGGTTCTGGCACCATGGATGCGCGCCGCAACGGCGGAGCGCTGGTCACGCAGACCCTGCCTTGGCCGTCGAGGCCGATCAGGCCCGCCTCCTCCGCCGCGGGACCGCAGCGTTCGCGCAGGCGTTGCACATCGAGCGCCGTGTCGGCGTTGGCGGGAGCCGGCGTACCCTGGGACAAATTAACCATTGGGGATCTGCTGGCTCCATACCTCGGACACGGGAGCGCCCTCGAGCAATAAGCGGGCGCGTAGTTCGACGGGCTTGGCCGGATCCAGTACCTTGAGCCGGAGCGTCAATCGCCGGCCGCCGTTCACGGGATGAAAACGCAGGGTATTGCCCAGGATCTCGACATTGCCATTTTGCGAGATGTCGGCCGTTAGCGCCGCATCCTCCGGCAACGCCGGTAGCTTGCCGCCCACAAAATCGACGCGGAACACCACCGTGCCGTCCGGCTTGCGCACCATATCGGGGCCGCGGACTTCGCCAGGCCTACGCCGGGTTTGCGCCACCCAGGCCAGGCCCTCGGGCATCAATGCGGTCTCGTCGCGCGTCCAGTGCAGACGATACGACAAGCTCAGCGACTCGCCCGCCGCCGGCACGCGGGCCGGCGTCCAGAAGGCCACGATGTTGTCGTTGGTTTCATCGGTTGAGGGAATCTCGACGAGCTCGATCTGGCCCGGCCCCCAATCGCCTTGCGGTTCGACCCAGACGCCCGGCCTTTGATCGTAGCGATGGTCGAGATCGTCGTATCGATTGAAGTCGCGTGTACGCTGCAACAGCCCGAATCCCCGGGGGTTATCGAGCTGAAAGGCGCTGATCGCCAAGCGTCGCGGATTATTGAGCGGCCGCCACAGCCACTCGCCATTGGCGGTGGCGATCGACAAACCCTCGGAATCGTGGAGCTCCAGCCGAAAATGCTGATTGCCGGGAGGCTGGTTGGCGCCATGCAGGAACATGCTGGTGAGGGGCGCCAGCCCGAGCTTGCCCACCTGGTTGCGGAAGAACCATTCGGCTTTCACGTCGACCACCGTTTGCTCGCCGGGATGGATGACGAACCGGTAGGCCCCCGTGACGCTGGGCGCATCGAGCAAGGCATACAGGGTGAGATGGCGGTCGCTGGGCCCGGGCCGCAGCAGCCAGAACTCCCGGAACCAGGGAAACTGCTCGCCGGACGGCAGGCCGGTGTCGACCGCCAGGCCCCGTGCGAGCGCACCGGCCACCTGCCCGGCCCCCACCATCTGAAAATAGCTGGCCCCCAGGAACGAGGCCACGAGCTCGGGCTGGCCGGGATCGTTGATCGGGTACAGCACCCGAAAGCCGGCGATGCCGGACCCATCGAGGCTGGAGCGATCGAACGCAATATCGCCGAAATCGAATTGCCCCGCATCGTACTGCACCGGGCGGACGCCGTCGGCATCCACCACATTGAGCGTGACGGGGGCGGTGAAATGCATGCCCACGTGATAAAGCTCGATGCGGAACGGCGACGCCGTGTCGCCCCACATCCAGGCCTCGGGCTTCTGGCGGATGGATTCGTAGGTGGCGAAATCGATGTTGCTCAGCGCCTCGGGCATCGCGCGCTCGGGCGCGGTATAACGCTCGGTCGCCAATTGCTTTGCCCGGTTCGCAACGTCGGTGAACGTCCAGGATGCCAAGGCCGACGCCGGGAACGCGGCCACAAGAGTACAGCCCAGTGCCAATCGGCCCAGGCTACGGAAAAACGCAGGGATCACCGCCATGGATGTTGAGATTCCTTCTGCTGGCTGCATGTGTCGCCGCAGGCCTGGCCCGCCCGGGATGCGATATTCCAAGCGGACAGGCGAAGCTGACACGAAAATGACAACACCGACAATTTTGGCATAAATCCCGGATGCCGGATGACATCGTGACACAAACATTCTCGCAGGTGCCGGCTCGCTCCGCACCTGCTTTTGGAAGCTCGCCGGCACGGCCGGTCGGCTGTGGCCGCGACGCGCCTTGCCGCGACGGTCGATTTGCACACATCGGCAAACATCTGCTATAGTCATCTTCTTTCGGGGCGTAGCGCAGCCTGGTAGCGCACTTGCATGGGGTGCAAGGGGTCGCGAGTTCGAATCCCGCCGCCCCGACCATATAATAAGTTCTTGATTTATAAGGTCGGAACCCGAAGAGCCCGGTAGCCAAAAGCTGCCGGGTTTTTTCATTGGCGAATCCTGCGTGGTTCATTTGTACCGACTGCCGCCATGATGCCAAAATCTGGTCGCGAAATATCCCGTCCATAGCCACAACGCACGTGGCCATTGGGCCGCGCGGATATCGCCGGAATTCCATTCTGGGAGAACACCATGATTCTGGTTACCGGAGGCGCCGGCTTCATCGGTTCGAACTTCATTCATCTGTGGTGCCGCGAGCGTCACGAGCCCGTGCTCAACCTCGACGCCCTCACCTACGCCGGCAATCCCGATAATCTGGAAGCCCTGCCTGCCGGAAACCGACACCGCTTCGTGCGCGGCGATATCCGCGACGCCGGCATGCTGCAGGCCCTGCTGGCCGAGCACCGTCCACGCGCCGTCGTGCACTTCGCCGCCCATACCCACGTCGATCGCGCGATCGCCGGCCCGGACAGCTTCATCGACACCAACGTGCTGGGCACGCAGCGGCTGCTCGAGAGCTGCCGTCAGTATTGGCTGGGCACCGACGCCGCCAGCCGCCGGGGCTTTCGCTTTCTCCACGTGTCCACCGATGAGGTTTACGGTTCGCTCTCCGCCCACGCCCAGCCCTGGACGGAAGCCTCGCCCCTGGCGCCCCACAATCCTTATGCGGCCAGCAAAGCGGCTGCCGACCACCTGGTACAGGCCTACCATCACACCTATGGTCTGCCCACCCTGATCACGCGCTGCGGCAACAATTACGGACCGCGACAATTTCCCGAGAAACTGATCCCGCTGGTCATCGTGCGCCGGCTGGCCGGTACGCCCATCCCGGTGTATGGCGACGGCGGCCAGCAACGCGATTGGATCCACGTCGAAGATCATTGCCAGGCGCTGCTGCGCGTGCTCGATCAGGGCCGGCCCGGCGAAAGCTACCACGTGGCCGGCCACGCCGAGACCGACAACCTGGGCTTGATCCGACAATTGAGCGCCTTGCTGGACGCGCGTCGCCCCGATGCGCCGGTCATGCGCATCCGGCACGTTGCCGATCGCCCGGCCCACGATAGGCGCTATGCCCTGGATACCGGCAAAATCGAACGCGAACTCGGCTGGCGACCGCGAATCGGCCTGGATGCCGGGCTGGCGGCAACGATAGACTGGTATCTCGGCAACCCCGATTGGCTGTCACGCGTGACCAGCGGCGCCTATCGCGAATGGGTGGCCAGCCACTACGGCGATTTGTCGGCCTGACCCGCCCGGATCGCGGAGAATCGCACCATGCACGTCCAGCCGCTCCCCCTTCCGGGACTCCTGCTGCTTACGCCGCGCCAGCACGCGGATCATCGCGGGATCTTCTACGAGAGCTTCAATACCCTGACGTTTGCCGCCGCAACCGGCCTGGACATCGCCTTCGTTCAAGACAACCATTCCGAATCTCGCCAGGGCGTGTTGCGCGGTCTGCATTATCAATTGCCGCCGCATGCCCAGGGCAAACTGGTGCGGGTGGTGGCCGGCGAGGTGTACGACGCCGTGGTGGATCTTCGCCGCGGCTCCGCCACTTTCGGCCGCTGGGCGGCGGTCAGGCTGGATGCGGCCAGCGCTCGCCAGCTCTGGATTCCGCCAGGCTTCGCCCATGGCTTCCTGACGCTCAGCGAGCAGGCTGTGCTGCTCTATAAAACCACCCGGCATTATCATCCCGAGGCCGAGCGCTGCCTGCGCTGGGACGACCCTCGACTGGCCATTCCCTGGCCCTTGCGGGGCGCGCCCATCCTCTCGGCGCGCGACCAGGCGGGGCAATCGCTGGATGCGCTGGAGCCGATCGCGCCGGATGGCGAGAGGGACGAGCCCCGGATCACCCCGGCGGGCTCCTAAGACGACTGGCCGGAGAGCTTCTCCCGCGCCTGGCGCGCCAGGAACTCGTCCATTCGCGCCTTCACCTCGCGACCGCGCTCGTCGGTCCAGGTATAGAACCCTTCTCCCGTCTTCATTCCCAGCTTGCCGTCCTTCACCAGACTCTCCAGATAAGGATGGGCACCCGGCGTATTGTCGAGATCGGCGTTCAGATAGCGGTGAATGGCATAGGTCAGATCCACCCCGACCAGGTCGGACTGTTCCAACGGGCCGATGACGCCGAGCCGGGAGCCAAACCCTTCCTTGACCACTTTGTCGAGCGTAGCGGCGTCGCATACCCCCGCGGCCACCAGCGCGATGGCCTCGCGCTTGAGGGCGTGCTGCAGGCGATTGCCGATGAAGCCCGGGATGTCGCGGCGCACGTGTACCGGCGACATCCCGATGGACTCGAGCAAACTCATGGCTTGTTGGATCGTAGTGTCGGCAGTGGCGTCGGCCTGCACCACTTCAACCAGCCGCACCAAATGAGGCGGGTTCCAGAAATGCATGCCGCACAGCCTCGCGGCCGCGGCCATGCCTTCACTGATTTCACCGATCGCGATGGCCGAGGTATTGGTGGCCAACAGCGCCTGTTCGCCCGCCAAAGCCTCGACCCTCTGGAAGAGCTCGCGCTTGAGCGCCAGGTTCTCCGGCGCGGCCTCGATGACCAGGCCGGCGGGCCGCACCGCGGCGGCGAGATCGCCGGTGAACACCAGACTGCCGACGCGCTCCTCCTGCCCGAGGGCGCGCGACATCGCGGCGATCGTGGCGGGCGCCGCGGCGAGCGCGGCCGGCTGGGTGTCATACAGGCTGACCGGATGGCCGGCGGCGGCAAAGACCTGGGCGATACCGCAGCCCATGCGGCCCGCCCCCAGCACGGCGATGTGGATACGTTCCATGCCTACCCCGCGGTGTAGCCGCCGTCCACGTACATCACCTGGCCGGTGCAGAACGCGGAGGCGGGCGACAAGAGATAGAGCGCCATGCCGATCAGATCCTCGACCTCGCCCAACCGTCCCATCGGAATCCGGGAAAGCGAACGCGCGCGGGTCTGCTGGCCCAGTTCGTTGTCGCCGTACATCCACGCTGTGAGCTTGGAACGGAAAACGGTGGGCGCGATGGCATTGATCGTGATGCCGTGCTTGGCCCACTCGACCCCCAGCACGCGGGTCAGGCCGTCGGTCGCGGCTTTGGCGGTGCAATAGCCGCCGTAACCCGAGTAGTTGCCGTGGCGGCCCCTCACCGAAGACACCAGCAGCACCTTGCCGGGCCGTTGGTTGGCGATCCAGTAGCTGCCCACGGCCTTGCAGAGCAGCCAAGCGCCCTTGACGTTGCCGTCCATCACCGACTGCCACTCTTCGTAGGACTGGTCCTGGATAAAGCCGGGCTTGTTATAGCCCGACGCCACGACCAGCATGTCGAGGCCGCCAAAGGCCTCCAGGGCGGCATCAAGCATGCCTTGCACCGCCTCCGGGCCATCGGGACGCGCCAGCACGATCCTGACCTTGGCGCCGAGGCTCTCGGCTTCGCCGGCCACTTCTTCCAGCTCTTCCTGGGAGGCCGAGGCCAATACCAGATTGACGCCCATGGCGCCCAGCGCCAGCGCCACGCCACGGCCCAGCGAGCCGGAGGCCCCGGTGATCAGGGCGGTCTTGCCGGCCACCTCGAACAGTTGCAGGGGATTCTTCAGGGTTTCGGAAATCATTTGCTTGGGATCCTTGGGTGGCGGCCCTACGGCCGCCACGGTTCTACATTGAGATATTTTTGGCCTTGACCAGTTCGGTCCAGCGTTCCATCTCGGTCGCCATGTAGGCGCTGAACTCCTCCGGCGTGCTGGGCGTCGTCTCCACGCCCATCTCTTGCAGTTTGGCGACGAAGTCCGGGTCTTGGCTTACCTGCCGGTAGGCCGCGTTGAGCTTGTCGATGATCTCCGGCGCCACGCCGTCAGGCACCACCAGGCCCTTCCAGGCCTCGATCTCCTGCGTGCCCAGGCCGACCTCACGCATCGTCGGCAGGTCCGGAAAGCCGCTCAAGCGGGCGGGAGCAAAAACCGCCAGGCCTTTCAGGCGGCCCGACTTCAAATGCGCCATGGCCACCGGCAGGTCCAGGAAGGCCACATCCAGCGCGCCGCCCAGCAAGTCGGGAATGATCGGCGCGCTGCCTTTGTAGGGAATATGCGTGAGCTGGACGCCAGCCTGGTCCTGCAGCAGTTCCATGGCCAGATGATGCGGGCTGCCGACACTGGCCGAACCGTAGTTCAGCTTGCCCGGCTCGGCTTTGGCCTGGCGCAGGAGATCCTCCACGGACGCCAGCGGGGAATTCGCGGGAACCGTCAGCACCAGGGCTTCCGTTGTGGTCAGCGTGATGGGACTGAAGTCCTTCAGCGGGGCGTACGGCAGGGTTTTATGCAGGCCGGGATTGACCGCGAATGTTCCGATATCGCCCACCATGATGGTGTAGCCGTCGGCCGGCGCCCGTGCCACGTAGTCCGCCGCGATGATCGTACCGCCACCGGGCTTGTTCTCGACGATCACCTGGGTGCCCAGGATCGGTTCGAGCTTGGATGCCGTGAGCCGCGCCCAATAATCGGTGCCTCCGCCGGGCGGCATGGGCACCACGAAACGAATGGGGCGTTCCGGATACTGCGCCTGGGCTTGGGCTTGCGCCGTAAAGCCCGCCGCGATGAGCGGCAACAGGCACAGAGCGCTTTTCCAGAGATGTTGCGACATATCGTTCTCCTCTACGACCGTGCTGGCGGTCGGTCTTCATGGCCATGGCGAACCGGAAAGCTCGCTCAGGATGCGATGATGGTGATTAAAGTGGCTGCCAGTACACCGTGGTTTTTCAAACTGCGAGCCTGGCCGGCCGGGATGAAGCAGCTGTCGTAGGCGCGCAGCGTGCGGTCTTCGCCCGCCATGGTGAGCGTAATCTCGCCCGCGGTGACGACGTACACCCGATCGACGGTGGAGGCGCCATGTTCGGCGCCACCGCCAGGGTGGAACACCGACAGTCCCACCTGGCAACCGAAGGCGCTGGCGTCGCCGCCCTGCAAACGCCAGCTGTCCATGTCGAAGTGCCGAGGCGCCACATAGCGCGGCGCGTCGGAGATCGGCGTGATCCTGGCCTCGGCCCCCGCGGCGGGGCTAGCGCTTTGGCTCGTGGTCATAATCCCCCTCCTTCCCGACCGCGGCTCACAGGCCGGACTCGAAGCGGAACTTCTGCTCCGGATCGATCACCGCCACGACGCGTACGCCACAGCCCTCGCCCTCATACCAGCGGAACGGAAAACACATGAAGGTGCAGCGCTTGCCGGTAATCAGATCGAGATCGCCGCCGACGTTTTCGATCCCCGGGATCCCCGCGGTCAGCATGACTTTGTGCGAAGGCTCCCAGAGCGGGAAATCCTCCTTGAGCGGACGCCCCGAATGCTCCGCATACTCGCGTTCCAGCCAGGGATGCGAAGGTCCGGTGCCGTGCGAGACCAGCTTGGTCCCCAGCGGGTGATCCAGGGCCTGCACGTCGATGCCCACCAGCTTGACCTTGCGATCCACCAGCCATTGCGCGGCCTCTTTGTACAAGCCGGGGGAATAGGAGAAATACTCGTCGTTGTCGCCCCACAAGCGATGGGCGCCGGTATTGATCATGACGATGTCGTTGGGCTCGATCCGCGGCGTGGCCCGCTCCAGATCCTCCGCCGTGACGACACCCCATTTACCTTTCGGAATGGACACCGCGACCCCGGTGCCGAAGAACCGGTGCATCTCGAAGTCGGTGATGTAAGGCGTGTTCTCCAGCACGTGAATCGGCGCATCCATATGGGTGCCGCGATGCATGCTGGCCTCGATCTCCTTGACGGACACGCCTTCCTTGGCATGGAACTGCAAGGTCCGCACATTGAGGGACGCCGCCGAGGGCCATTCGGGCATGCCGTGCCCCCAACGCTGGCTCAAGTCAAAAAATTGCAATGATTCGGTGCTCATCGAACAGCCTCACTGAGTATTTCCGGATTCGATCCGGCACTTGCCGTCCGGATCCAACATCGCCACGAAGCGAATCACGCAGGCGTCGCCCTCGGGCCAACGCCACGGCATGGCATGAAAGGTGCAGCGCTTGCCCAGCACGGTGTCGACATCGCCGCCGACGTTCTCGATGGTGGGAATACCGGCGGCCAGCAGCGCTTTGTGCGCAATATTCCAATCCGGAAAATCCTCGAGCACATCGCGGCCGGTTTCGGCGAAATATTCGGGAGCCAGATATTTGATCTGCGGGCCGTTGCGATGCGGCGCCAGCGACGTGGCCAGCGGGTGGTCCACGGCGGCGGTGTCCACCGCTACCAGCTTGACGCCGCGCGCCACCAGCCATTGCGCGGCTTCGGCGGACAAACCGGGCGCATAGCCGAAATACTCTTTGCTGTCGGCATAACGGCGATGCCAGCCGGTGACGATCACGACGATGTCGCCGCGCCGGATCTCCGGCGTCGCGGCTTCGAGATCGGCCACCGTCACGTATTCCCACTTTTGCTTGGGAATATCCAGCACCACGCCGTTGCCGAAAAATTGCTCCAGCGGAATCTGGCCCACGCCCTGAGCGGCCGGCACCATGTGCAGCGGCGCATTGACGTGAGTGGAAACGTGCATGGTGCCCTTGTAAATCTGGGTCATCACACCGTGCTTTGCATGGTTGACGATTTTATGGATCTTGAGATCGTCGAATCCGGGCCATGTCGGGGCGTTATAGCCCCAGCGATGGCTCAATTCGACCATTCGCAATCCCGTCACAGGATCGGTTACTGCTGTCATTCCGGGCATCTCCAAAGCGATCGCCCATCTCGCCGCGGCCGGCCTGGCGGACGGCTGCGACGAATTCGGCGATTCGTACGCGAAGACCGCTGTTACACACCGGCCACGCCGGTGGGTCTTCGTGAGAGGTACTATGCTCGGATCGCGATGCCGGGTCGATTGGTATTTTTTTATCCCAACATTCCACGGGGGAATACCCGTCAGACTTCCGTCAATTGCTCGGCGATAGCCGAAATCGCGCCACCCGCCAGGCTGTCCATATCGGTGGCGCGGCGGTAGATCAGACCGCTTTGAAAGCGCCAGAGCTCGCCCGGCACCGCCAACGGGCGCAGGTTCAGTTGGGCCGCGCGCCCCAGCAACTGCGACGACACGCTGGCGATACAGGAGCCCGCCATCAAGAGCGAAAACAAGGTTTCCAGCGAGCTCGCCTCGATCGCCACGCCCGGCGATTGCAGGCCATTGCGGATGAAGAATTTCTCGAGCCGATCCAGCCCGGCGTAGTCCTTGTCCAGCCCGACCAAAGGGAACTCGAGCAGACGCGCGGGCGGCACGTGCGAGAGCTGCCCCAGGGGGTGCGACTCATGGGCCATCATGAGATGCACGGTATCGAACAAATGGCGCTTGAGCAGTTCCGGGTGATCGGGGAAATCCAGCGCCGAGCAGACGACATCCAATTCGCCCTTGAGCAGTTGGGGAATCAAGGTATCGAGCACGCCCGATACGATGCGCACATGCATCTTCGAGCGCTTCGCGACCAACTGCGTCACCGCCTCAGGTATACCGTACGCCGACCATAGCGGGCCGATACCGATGGTAATCGAGCCGGCGCCGCCTTCGCGCAATACGCGCAGCTCTTCGCGGGCCTGCCGCGACTCCAGGTCGATCAAGCGAGCACGGCGACCCAGTGCGATGCCGTACGAGGTGGGCACCATGCCGGTTGGAGTGCGGGTGAACAAGGGTACGCCAAGCTCCTCCTCCAGCCGCCGCAGGCTTTTGGATAACGCCGGCTGGGTCAGGAACAAGGCTTCGGCCGCGGTGGTGAGCTTGCGATGCTCCAGCACCGCCAGAAAACATCGCAGCAAATTGGTGTCCAGCATTGCTCTCATGTGCCATACCCCGGCTAGCCGTCGTTGGCCCAAGGATACCGCACCCCATCCTCCGTGCCCTGACCCCTCGCCCCGCCTCATCCGAATGACGAGACCAGGCATGCGGCCCTCCTTGCGGAAGGCTCATGCCTGGCCGGCGCCGGAGCCCGCCAGCCTGGGCTCCACCTCTGCGGGTGCGGGGGCTACTCTGCGGCGCCGGGCTCCAGCACGACGCCGACCTCTTGAGCGTAGGCGTGCCATGCCGCCACCAGCTCGCGCAGCGTGCCGGACTCTTGCTCGGCAAGATCCCGGGTTTCTCCGGGATCGCTCGCGGTATGGAACAACTGCCATTGTCGAACGGGGATCTCCGCCGCGATCTTGCGGACGCCGGGGGGCAGATAGACGGCCTTCCAGGGCCCGCGGCGAATCGCACGGCCGTAGGCGAGCTCCCATGCCATCGCGTGCGCATCGCCATGCAACTCGTGGGCGGTACCGTTCAGCAAGCCGGCCGCGGAACGCCCCCGCATGGCAATCCTGCCGGGGGGCGGCGCGGAATCAATGTTGGCCCATTCCAGCAGCGTGGGTGCCAGATCCATGACATGGAGGAAGGCGGGGTTCTCGGTACGCTGCTGGATGCCGGGCCCGCAGGCCAGGGCGCAGGTGCGGATGCCACCCTCGGTGGTATAGCGCTTGAACAAGGAGAATGGCGCGGCCTGGGCTTGCGCCCAGGAGGGCCCTATCGACACATAGCTGTTGGCTTCGCCGAGGTTGGCCAGGCGATTATCGGCATGGGCCTGGATCCAATCGCGCCAACCGGGCAGCTCTTCACGCAGCGTACCGGAAGGCCCGTTGTCGGAGAGGAAAACGATGGTCGTGTCGGCGAGCCTGCCGGTACGCTCCAAGGCGGCCAGCACGCGGCCAATGGCGGCATCCATGGCTTCCACCATGGCGGCGTAGATTTCCATCTTGCGGCTTTCGAGCCGGCGATCGGCCTCGGGCAGATCCTCCCAGGGCGTCAGGCCGCGGATCTCGGCCGGCACGGCCTCGGCCGTGGACAGGCCCAGGCCGCGCATACGCTCGAGCCGGCTGGCGCGCAGCGCCGCTGGCCCCGCATCGTAGCGGCCGCGATAACGATCCACCAGATGGCGCGGCGCCTGCAAAGGGCAATGCGGCGCGGTAAAGGCCAGATAACCGAACCATGGCCGGGTGTCGTCCCGCGCCTCGTCGATGAAGCCGATCATTTCATCGGCAAAGACATCGGACGAATAGCCTCCCACGGGATAATCGATGGCTTGCCCATTGCGGCGATACTGCGAAACCCCGTGAAAGCCGGCGTTCTCGGCCGTTTGATCGTGGCCGAAATGATTGTGCTCACCTTGCAGGAGGGCAAACGAACGCTCGAACCCCGCCCTATCCGGTGGCGACTCGCCACCCACGCCCAGATGCCATTTGCCGGACATCGCCGTGAGGTAGCCGCCGGCCCGCAAACGCTGCGCCACCGTGGCCGCGCGGCCGTTGAGATAGCCCTCGTAGCCGGGCTTACCCTGCTGTTCGGGCGTCATCAACTCCACCAGATTGCCCAGACCAACTTCGTGATGGTCACAGCCGGTCATCAGCATCGCCCGGGTGGTGGAGCACACGGGCGAGGCGTGGAAATTGCTCCAGCGCTGGCCCCGGGCAACGAGCGCATCGAGATGAGGCGTGTCGATCTCGCCGCCGAAAGCGCCGAGATCCGACCAGCCCAGATCATCGGCGACGATCAGCAATAGATTGGGAGTGCGTTCAGAATGCGGCATGGCCTAACGTTGTTCCTCCTGCTTGAGTTCGGTCACGATTTCCGCCCAGGCGTCAGCGCTTTCTTGTAGCACGGCAGCAAACTCGGCGGGTGTGCTGCTGACCGGTATGGTGCCGACATCGCCGTAGGCTTTTGCCACTTCGGGCGATTCGACCACCGCCTTGAGCTCTTGATTCAGACGCTGCACAATGGCGGGCGGCGTGCCGGCCGGAACCAGAACCCCCAGCGAATCCGCCATATCGAAGCCGGTAATCCCAAGCTCCCGCAAAGCGGGCAGATCGGGCAACAAAGGATGGCGATCATGGGTACTCACGGCGAGCGGCCGCATACGGTCGCCACCCATGTTGCTGCGCACCTGGCCAAAGCCGACGAACATGAGATCGACTTCGCCGCCCATGAGCCCCTGCACCGCGGGGGCCGCGCCTTTGTAGGGCACATGGAGAATGTCCATATCGAAGTGCTGCTTCAAAAGCTCCATCAAAAGATGGTTGATGGTACCTGCCCCGAATGACGCATAGCTCAGGCGATCCGGATTCTTCTTCGCGTACTCCACCAGCTCGGCCAGGCTCGAGACCGGCAGCTTGCCGGGATTCACGACCAGGAAGAACGGCACCCTGGCCATGAGCCCGATTGGTGACAAGTCTTTCTGCGCGTCGAAGTTTTCGGTGCCCAGCATGAGCGGGCCGGAGATCAGCATGTCCGGGTTGCCGGTGAGCAGGGTGTAGCCGTCGGGAGCGCTACGCACGACCGCCTGCACGCCGATGGTGCCGGACGCGCCGGGGCGATTTTCGATGACGATGGGCTGGCCCAGCCGCTTGGACAATTCGTTTGCGACGACCCGCGTGGAAAAGTCGACGCCACCGCCCGGCGGCAGCGGCACGATCCAGCGAATGGCTTTATCGGGATAGTCGGTGTCTGCCAGGGCCGGGCCGCTTCCCAACAACGCGCCCACGACCAGGGCCATCGCGGCCCAGGGACTCCCAAGAATGTTGTGCACGAAAATCATCTCCTCAATTCCAGGTTACGAAACACCCTCAGGTGTCATCCTGAATCGAGTATGCCCATGCAACAGTCTTAAAGAAATTGAAAATCCGTCACCGGGCTATAACCGTGGGGAAAGACGCCGGGCCGTGCTCAACCCATGGGTACGATCGCTTCGGCGTAGTCGTAAAGCGCTCCCAGGATGGCCTCTCCCCGCTCGTCGTCGATTTGCTCCGAGAGCGCATCGATGCGCTCGAACATTCCTTCGGCGGTGAGCGCGCCACCGGCGCCGCCCAGCAGGCGTGCGGCCCGGTGGGCCTCCCAGCGCTCGGCCTCGGCTTCGGTGAGCGTGTCGGGAAAATTGCGTGCCCGATAGCGGAACAAAAGCTCGTCCAGGCGGGAATCATCAAAGCCCGTGCGAGCATCCACGAGCTCCGTCGCGGCCAGCATGCGCAAACGCTGCAGGCGGCGACGATCGTCGTTGCCGATGAAACCGCCGTAGAGGTCTTCGTCCACATCGGGCGCCGGTGCCGTGGGCCGCTGAAACACACTCGCCCAGATTGCGCTCATATCCGGCAGATCACGCGCCACGGTCGCGTGGCGCAGGGCGGTGGCCATGTCGATGCCCCAGCGTTCGGCCATGGCCGGCGTCAGGGTCTTGAGATTACCCACCACCATGGGCGATTTGTTGAGATGCACCGACTTGATGGGCAGGCGGCTCAAGCCAGCGGCAAGATCCTCGGTTCTGGTGAACAGGCGTTCCCGAATGGCGTCGGCGTCGAGAGCCGCGAGCTCGGAGGGATCGTGCGTCAGATCCCAGGCGATCAGCTCGTTTTTATTGACGGGGTGGCTGGCCAGCGGCCACATCACCGCCAGGCAGCCGCGCTCGGCGGGGAACATACCGGCGACGTGCAAGAACGGTTTGGCCTCGGCCTGGCTGGCCGGCAAGCCCAGCTCGCTTGCCACGCGCTCCTTGCGGCGCAAGGCCAGGGCGAAGTCGAACAGCCGCGGCTGGCGCTGCCGGATCAGTCGCGCCAGGGCAATCGTGGCGCGCACGTCCGACAGTGCCTCGTGCGCGGCTTCGTGCGCCAGCCCGTTTGCCGCGCTCAGGTGCTCGAGCTTGAAGCTGGGCCTGCCACGCAGTTCACCCTCGGTATGTTTCGGCCATTCGATGCCATCGGGCCGCAAGGCGTAGGTCAGGCGCACGACGTCGAGCAGATCCCAGCGGCCGCAGTCGTTCTGCCATTCGCGGGCATAAGGATCGATGAGGTTGCGCCAGAACAGAAAGCGCGTGACTTCGTCGTCGAAGCGAATCGTGTTGTAGCCCACCCCGATGGTGCCGGACCTCGCCAGCTCGGCTTCGATGCGCGCGGCAAACTCGTGCTCCGGCACGCCGCGCTCCAAACACAGCTGCGGCGTGATACCGGTGATCAGGCAAGCCTCGGGCTCGGGCAGATAGTCGTTGGCCGGCCGACAATACAGCATCACGGGTTCGCCGATCTCGTTGAGATCGGTGTCGGTGCGAATGCCGGCGAACTGCGCCGGCCGGTCTCGCCGGGGCCGGGCGCCAAAGGTTTCGTAATCGTGCCAAAAGAAAGTGTGGGAAGTCATGCCGTGCGATCGAACGTTGGGCCGCCTCCGGGCACTCGCTACCCGGAAGAATGGCTGTCGACTTTACCCACGGCGCTCAGGACGCGCAAGCGGCCTCGTCTTTCAGCAAACGCTCGAGTACCCGGCGATAGCGCACGGCGCCGCCATCCACTTCAAGGAGGACCGGCGTCACGTTCTCTTCGCCCACATGATCGATGGCACGCTGCTGCGCTTCGATCATGGGCTCATCTTCAGTGGTGAAGGCCTGCCGGCGAAGACGGGAGAGCTGCTCCATGATCTCGAGGCGCAGCGGCTCGGGGAACGGAACGGGATTCATCCTGACGGCGGCGAAATGGTAGATCGTCTTGCGCCGGCTGACCGGCGTGAGCAGATGAAAGCCGAGCAAGGTCGTGCCCTCGGCCTGGCCTGCGCCAGGGCGGGTGACACCGGCATCGTTGACCAGCACCGACGGCGCATGCCAGGTCATGGCCGCCCAATGATCCACCAAAGCGCCATCGCGATGAAACATCAGATCGTGCAGGCCCGGCGGCGGCACCGCCGGCATCCAGCGCGACACGGTGACGGTATTTCCCGACTGCTGGACGGCGATCTCCGCCGCGGCGGTGGTCTGCGGGTTGCCGAGCACACCTTTGTGCAGGTAAGCGGTGTGTGAAAGATCCAGGAGGTTATCGACCACCAATTGATAATGGACGTCCATTTCCAGCCGATCGCGAAGCGTAACGTGCTCCTGCGGCGAGTTGTCGAGCGCCGACAGATCGGGGATTTCGGCGGGGTCGGCCGGACGATCGCCAAGCCACACCCAGATAAGCGTGTGCTTTTCACAGACCGGATAGGGGCGGACCCTGGCGCCGGCCGGGATGATGCCTTTGCCGTGGGGATTCAGCACGCAACTGCCCGAACCGTCGAAGCGCAGACCATGGTAGCCGCATTCGATCGTTCCGTCGGCGCACACCGAACCCAGGTGCAGCGGCGCACTGCGATGCGGGCAGCGATTCTCCAGCGCCGCCACGCCGCCGCCGGCGGTGCGAAACACAACGATTGCCTGGTCCAGGATGGTGATGTCCCTGGGCTCCCCTTCTTTCAGATTCTCCGCCCACATGGCCACATACCAGGCGTTCTTCAAGAAACCCATGCCAAGACTCCTCTTCCGGACCGGCCTTTCCGGCCAATCGATTATCGGGATACTCGTCGAGTATGGTGTGGGCCGCCGCAAAAGGACATTGAAAAAACATCACCGGGCCATAACCGGAGGGAAACCATTACGCGCTTCGGGTAGACTCCGCCTCGTCCGTGGCCCCGCCGTCGGCGCGCGTCTTTTCCGCTTACTTTCAGGATTCCCATGGCAAGCATGCTGGCAATCATCGTTTCCCTGCTGCTCTTGATGTACCTGGCCTACCGCGGCATCACGGTGCTGCTGCTGGCCCCGCTCATGGCGGGCCTCGCGGTGCTGCTGTCGGGCGAGATCGGGCTGTTTCTGCCGATCTATACCGAGACTTTCATGCCGGCGCTGGGCGGCTATGTGATCCAGTTCCTGCCCATCTTTCTGCTTGGCGCTTTGTTCGGTCAATTGATGGCCGACTCGGGCGCGGCATCCACGCTATCGCGCTGGATCGTCGACAAGCTGGGCGAGAAACAAGCCATCGTCACCGTGGTGCTGGCCTGCGGCCTGCTCACCTATGGCGGGGTGTCGTTGTTCGTCGTGGCCTTCGCCATCTATCCGATCGCGCGCAACCTGTTCCGTGCCGCCGATATCCCCAAGAGCCTGGTGCCCGCCACGATTGCGCTGGGCTCGTTCACCTTCACCATGACCGCCCTACCCGGCTCGCCGGCCATCCAGAACGCCATCCCCATTCCCTATTACGGCACCAACGTGTTTGCCGCTCCAGGACTGGGCATCATCGCCGGCCTGATCATGTTCGGCTTTGGCATTTGGTGGCTGAAAGGGCGGGCAGCCAAGGCGCGGCAGGCCGGCGAAGGTTATGGGCATCACCCCGAAGACCAAGACATCCTCGAAGGCCAGGACACGCCCACCGCCGACGAGCCGCCACCCATGCCCCTGGCGCTGGCCCTGCTGCCGCTATTGCTGGTGGTGGGCGTCAATGCCCTTTTCACCTATGGCGTGTTTCCCCGCGCGGATATGACGGCGATCACCGATCGCTACTCCGAACTCGATCCGTCGCGACTGACCGGCCTGTGGGCGCTGATCATCGCCCTGGCGGTGGCCTGCACCACGCTGGTGGTGTCGCGCCTGGGGCATTGGCGGCACCTGCGCGAGACCGTGAACAAGGGCGTATTCGGCTTCATGCTGCCGCTGTTCAACACCGCCTCGGAGGTGGGGTACGGCGCGGTGATCGCCAGCCTCGCGGGCTTTACGCTGATCCGCAACGCCGTCCTCAACGTCACGCCCGGCAACCCGCTGGTGTCGGAGGCCATCGCCATGGGCACGCTGGCCGGTATCACCGGGTCGTCGTCGGGCGGCTTGAGCATTGCCCTGCAAACCCTGGGCGAAGACTACCTGCGCATGGCCGAGGCCGCCGGCATCAGCCCCGACCTGCTGCACCGCGTCGCGGTGCTGGCCGCCGGCAGCTTCGATACCCTGCCCCACTGCGGCGCCATCATCACCTTGCTGGCGATCTGCAAGCTCAACCATCGCCAGTCGTATCTCAACATTGCTGCGGTGACCATGGGCGGCCCGCTGCTGGCGCTGGCTGTGGTCATCGCCCTGGGTACGATGTTCGGCAATTTTTGACCCCGCCCTGAAGGACGGGGCTTGCGCTTGGGCGCGTGGTCACTGAAGGCGGGCTGCTTTTTACTGCCGTCAAACGATAAATCCGCTGGATCCCCATGAAGCGAATCATGCGATCTTTGATGGTTTACCACATTTGTAGCAATCTGCTTGCGTGACGTGTTTTATCTGTTCGGAGGACACCATGGGCACATCGACATCCATTCGCATCGACCAGACCTTGTACGATCAGGCGCGCTCCGAAGCCGCGAGCGAGCACCGCACTATTGCCGGCCAGATCGAGTACTGGGCCAAGGTCGGTCGCGCCGCGCTGGACAATCCCGACCTGCCGGTAAGCTTCATCGCCGAATCGCTGGCCTCGCTGGCCGAACCTCGCCGTGATGCCACGCCCTTTGTGCCGCGCTCGGCGCGTTGAGCTGACTGTGCATGCGCTACGGCTTACAACAAACTCGGCGCTTTGCCCGAGCCTACAAAAAATTGCACGACAACGTGGCGGCGGATGTGGATGCCGCTACCGAAGTCGTGGCAGCGGATCCGACCGTGGGCGAACGCAAGAAAGGCGATCTGGCGGAACTACTGGTCTACAAATTTCGCAGCCAGAACCAGCTTTACCTCTTGGGCTACACGGTTGATGACGCTGTGCGGTTGGTCTATCTGGAGGCTATTGGTCCGCACGAAACCTTCTACCGCGATCTCAAGCGTTTGTAGTCGGAAGAGTCAGCGCGACTTCAGCGCCTCGGAGATTTTTTTGTCGGTGTTGTACTGGCTGAGCGCGTAGACCGCCCAGATGGCGGCGGGGATCCAGCCGATCAGGGTGATCTGCAGGATCAGGCAGATGATGCCGGCAAAGGGGCGACCGATGGTGAAAAACACCAGCCAGGGCAGCAAAAGGGCAACGAGCAAGCGCATGAAACTCACCCTGTGAGATGAACGAGGCCAATTAGTGTAACCGTAGACCAGGCGCAAGCGGCTGGCGGTGAATCGGCGCTATGCTACCCGCTCGCCTTCTCACCGCCCGACGCTCGCCGGCCGCCGCCCTTGCCGAACGAGCCAACGCCAGGCTGAACATTTCGCACCTCTCTCGCGACCGTCCTTCATGCATCCCCGTGCCCGCCAACTCATCGATCAACTGAAGCTCCAGCCCCATCCCGAGGGCGGGCTGTTTGCCGAAGTCTACCGCTCGGCCATACCGGTGAGCCGAGCCGACGGCAGCCAGCGGGCGGCCCTGACGACCATTTACTTCCTGCTACCCGAGGGCGCGGTCAGCCAATGGCATCGGGTGGCGGCCGACGAAGTCTGGCATTTCTACGAAGGCGCGCCGCTGCGCCTGAGCATCGCCGAAGCACCCGGCCACATGGTGCGCCACGAATGGCTGGGCGTGGCGGACGAATGCTGCCGCCCCGTCCGGATTGTTCCAGCCCACGCCTGGCAGGGGGCGGCCTCCAGCGGCGCCTTTACCCTGGTCGGCTGCACTGTGGCCCCGGGCTTTGATTTTGCGGATTTCGTTCTACTCGACCAGCTCGATACCACCGCGCGCCCCACGTTGCCACCCCTGGCCCCCAATCCCGCATTCTGAGCCGCCGAAAGTTCGAGGTTGTCGGGGCGGATGCGGAAGGCAGGCCAGGAGGCCGCCGCGGGCACGCCGCCATAGGGTTGCACGGGCGTGAGCGGGGCTGGCGGCCGGGCGGCCGGGCAACGGGAATGGTATGCTGCTTCCCTTTGCCTTTCAGGAACGTCATCATGACCCAAGCCAGCGCCCGCCATATCCTCGTCTCGACCGAAGCCCAGTGCAACGAACTCAAGGCCGCCATCGAAGGCGGCGCCGATTTCGCGCAAGTGGCCCGCGAAAACTCCAGCTGCCCCTCCAGCCGCGATGGCGGCAATCTGGGCACCTTCGGCCGTGGCATGATGGTCAAGGAATTCGACGAAGTCGTCTTCAGCGCGCCCGTGGGCGTGGTGCAAGGCCCCGTTAAAACCCAATTCGGCTATCACCTGGTGGAAGTGACCCACCGCCAGGACTAAAGCCAGGCCGCGCTCGCGGCGCCAGACCGCGCCGCGCAGCCGCCTTAGCGGACCGGTACGACTTCGACGGGATCCGAGCCGCGGGAATTATCGAAAGTGAAGACAAACGGAATACCGATCAGGCTGCCTTCGAGGGCGGGATCCTTGGGATCCCCGAAGGGCTCGCACTTGGCGTCGAGCCCGGCGCGCAAAGCGGCGTGATCGAGTTTTTCGTTGCCCGACGAGCGCAGTACGCGCGCAAAACGGAAACGGCCTTCAACATTGAAAGTCAGCAGCGCTACGGTCTCGCCCTTGAATCCGCCGGGGAGATCCTGCATGGCTTCTTCGGGGAACGGCACATCGCACTTGACGTCGTGGTTGATAAGCGTGTTGGGATCGACTCCGGTAGCCAAACCTTCCGGCCCCAGTGCCTGCGCCTGCGCCGGCGCCACGGCGGCCATGCCCAACAGGACCCCTGCCAACAGTGTAAGGGCGGACTTCATCGAGTCAGTGCTCCGCATCGATACAATCCCTAAGTATAGACAACTCTGCCCGAATCATCGCGCGCGTCGGCGCCAAGCTGGTATAAGATCCTGGATGGCGGCCAGATTGTCGCAGCCGTCCCACACTCGCAAGGAATCCGTGATGCAACGCCCCGCACTGCTAGCCGTGCTGGCCGCCAGTCTGATGACCGCCTGCAGTTCCCTCCCCGGCTCCGAGGGCTATCCAAGCCTGGAATCTTCGCATTGGCAGCTCACCAGCGTCTCGGGCCGCACCCTCGAACTCCCGGCATCCCCGTCCATCGAGTTGCGCTTCCTCGACAGCCGCGTGCATTTTCATGGCTGCAACGCGCTCTCGGGCCGCTACACCCAGGACGGCAATACGCTACAGGTGCCCAAGGGCTTCGTGGGCACGCGCATGAGCTGCAACGACGAGCTCATGGCCATCGATGCCGCCGCCACCGCCCTCTTTGAAACCGGGGTCAAGTATCAGTTGCAAGGCGATCGCCTTACCCTTCAGCACGATACCGAGCGCTGGACCTTCCAGCGCGCTCCCGAGGAAAAAAATTGATTCGCCGAGCGCGCCTGTCTGGTGGTGCGCTTTAATCGGCGTCGGGCAGCGGCGGCTCGATACGGAAGAACTTGCAACCCCGATCCAGCAACGCGGCCACGTCATGCTCAGACACTTCGGCATCGGTCCCCATCAGGCGGGCTTCGCCATGTTCACGAATATGCAGAACGCAGTACGGATCGTTGTCCATCGAGTACCAGTAATATCCCGGGGCCAGATTGTGCAGTCGGGCAGTCATGACGTCCACTCCTTGATCAAGTCAGCCCGCATTATCGCGCAGTCGGGATCTCCCCGGCTCCACCACGGAACCCTCCGATCATGATGTTCAAGCTTTCCCGCCTGCGCCTGGCGCTGGCGAGCCTGGCGCTGGCGGTTCTCGCCGCCTGCGGCAGTACCGACGATAATCGCGGCGTCGCCAACTACGCCGACGACGCGGGCATCACCGCCCGCGTGCGCCTGGCCCTGGTTCAGCACCCGATATGGCGCCAGGCCGATCTGCAGGTCAGCACGCAATCGGGCGTCGTCCGCCTTACGGGGCAGGCGCCCGACGACCTCGATCCCAAACAACTGAACGGCCTGGTGGCGGCGGTCGATGGCGTACTGGGCGTGACCAACGACGTGCGCTGATCAGCTGAAAAACGCCTTGACGCGGTCGGTCCACGACTTGCTGTGCGGTGAATGCTTGGAGCCGCCCTCATTGAGCGAATCGGCAAAGTTGCGCAACAGCACTTTTTGATCGTCGGTGAGGCGCACCGGGGTTTCCACGGTTACGTGGCAGTACAGGTCGCCCGGGTAGTTGGAGCGTATGCCTCGCAGGCCCTTGCCGCGCAAGCGGAAGGTCTTGCCGCTTTGCGTGCCTTCGGGCACCGTGATCTCGGCCTGTCCGCTGAGCGTGGGCACCTCGATCTCGCCGCCCAGCGCCGCCGTGGTAAACGGAATCGGTAGCTCGCAATGCAGGTCGTCGCCGTCGCGCTGGAAGATATCGTGCGGCTTGAGGTGGATCTCCACGTACAGATCGCCGGGAGGGCCGCCGTTCATGCCCGGCTCGCCGTTGCCGCTGGAGCGGATGCGCATGCCGTCGTCGATTCCGGCAGGTATCTTCACTTGCAGGGTCTTGTTCTTGCGGACGCGGCCAACGCCATCGCAGGGCACACAAGGATCGGGCACCACCTTGCCGCTGCCATGGCAGGTGGGGCAGGTCTGCTGCACACTGAAGAAACCCTGCTGCATGCGCACCGCGCCCGCGCCATTGCAGGTGCCGCAAGTTTGCGGCTTGGTGCCGGGCTTGGCGCCGCTGCCATGGCAAACCTCGCAGGTTTCCCAACTGGGTACGCGAATCTCGGTCTCGAAGCCCGTGGCCGCCTGCTCCAGCGTGATCTCCATGCTGTAGCGCAGGTCGGCGCCACGATAGACTTGCGGTCCGCCACCGCGGCCGCCCCGGTTGCCAAAGATTTCGCCGAAGATATCGCCAAAGGCGTCGGCAAAATGCTGCCCTCCCCCCGCGCCGGCGGCGGACGGATCCACGCCGGCGTGGCCGAAGCGATCGTAGGCCGCCCGCTTTTGGTCGTCGGACAGAATCTCGTAGGCCTGCTTGGCCTCCTTGAATTTCTCCTCGGCTTCCTTGCTATCCGGGTTGCGGTCCGGGTGGTACTTCATGGCCAGCTTGCGGTAGGCCTTCTTGATCTCGTCCTCGGAGGCGTTCTTGCCTATGCCCAGGACTTCATAGTAATCGCGTGTTGCCATGGATTGATGTCGGTTGATGCGGCGGGTTGCTTACAGTCAAAGCGACCGCCAGGGGCCGCCGGCCTCGCCGCCCGCGCCACGCCCGTGACGAAACGACGATGCCTGCCGGCATGGCTGCCTGGGAGGCGGCCACGCGGGCAGGCGTTGGCGCGAATCGGAAGAAACGCCGCGCGCCGGTGCACCAGGGCCCCGGCGCACGACCTGACGCTTAGTTGTCGCGCTTGACTTCCTTGAAGTCGGCGTCGACCACATCGTCGTCGTTGGCCTTGCCACCCGCGGCACCGCCCGGAGCGGCGCCGCCGGCGTCGCCTTGCTGCGCCTGCATGTCGGCGTACATCTTCTCGCCAAGCTTCTGCGAAGCAGACGTCAGGGCCTGGACCTTGGCGTCGATGGCGTCCTTGTCGCCGTCCTTCAGCACGGCTTCGACCTCCTGGATCGCGGCTTCGATGGCCTCCTTATCGGCGGCGTCGAGCTTGTCGCCGTATTCGGCCAGCGATTTGCGCGTGGCGTGCACCAGGGCGTCGGCCTGATTGCGGGCCTGGGCGGTTTCGGCCACCTTGCGGTCTTCCTCGGCATTGGCCTCGGCGTCGGCCACCATGCGCTGGACTTCGTCCTCGGTGAGGCCGGAGTTCGCCTTGATGGTGATCTTGTTCTCCTTGCCGGTGCCTTTATCCTTGGCCGACACGTGCAGGATGCCGTTGGCGTCGATGTCGAACGTGACTTCGATCTGCGGCATGCCGCGCTGCGCGGGCGGGATCCCTTCGAGGTTGAATTCGCCCAGCATCTTGTTGCCGGCGGCGATCTCGCGCTCGCCCTGGAAGACCTTGATGGTCACCGCTGGCTGGTTGTCGTCGGCGGTGGAAAACACCTGCGAGAACCGGGTGGGGATGGTGGTGTTCTTCTGGATCATCTTGGTCATCACACCGCCGAGGGTTTCGATGCCCAGGGACAGCGGGGTGACGTCGAGCAGCAGGACGTCCTTGCGGTCGCCCGACAGCACCGAACCCTGCACCGCGGCGCCAGCCGCCACCGCCTCATCGGGGTTGACGTCTTTGCGCGGCTCGCGGCCGAAGAACTCCTTGACCTTCTCTTGCACCTTGGGCATGCGGGTCTGGCCGCCGACCAAAATCACGTCGTCGATTTCGGACACCTTGATGCCGGCATCCTTGATGGCGATGCGGCAGGGCTCCATGGTGCGCTCGATGAGGTCTTCGACCAGGGCTTCGAGCTTGGCGCGGGTGATTTTCACGCTGAGGTGCTTGGGACCGGAGGCATCCGCCGTAATGTACGGCAGGTTGATTTCGGTCTGCTGGCTGGACGACAGCTCGATCTTGGCCTTTTCAGCGGCTTCCTTCAGGCGCTGCAGGGCAAGCACGTCTTTGCTGAGGTCGACGCCCTGATCCTTTTTGAATTCGCCGATGATGTAATCGATGACGCGCTGGTCGAAGTCTTCGCCGCCCAGGAAGGTATCGCCGTTGGTGGACAGCACCTCGAACTGCTTCTCGCCATCGACGTCGGCGATCTCGATGATGGACACGTCGAAGGTACCGCCGCCGAGGTCATACACCGCGATCCGGCGATCACCCTTCTCGCCCTTGTCGAGGCCGAAGGCCAGCGCCGCCGCCGTGGGCTCGTTGATGATGCGCTTGACTTCAAGGCCGGCGATGCGGCCGGCATCCTTGGTGGCCTGGCGCTGGCTGTCGTTGAAGTAGGCCGGCACCGTGATCACGGCCTCGGTGACTTCCTCGCCGAGATAGTCTTCGGCGGTTTTCTTCATCTTGCGCAGCACTTCGGCCGACACCTGGGGCGGCGCGAGCTTCTTGCCGCGCGCCTCGACCCAGGCGTCGCCGTTGTCGGCCTTAACGATGGCGTAAGGCATCAGCTCGATGTCTTTCTGTACCGCTTTTTCGTCGAAGCGGCGGCCGATCAGGCGCTTGACGGCATACAGCGTGTTGGTGGGGTTGGTCACCGCCTGGCGCTTGGCCGGCGCGCCCACCAGGATCTCGCCGTCTTCCATGTAGGCGATGATCGAAGGCGTGGTGCGCGTGCCTTCGGCGTTTTCGATGATCTTGACCTGATCGCCTTCCAGCACCGCCACGCAGCTGTTGGTGGTGCCGAGGTCAATCCCGATGATTTTTCCCATGATGTGTTATTCCTGAAAGAGATTGAAGATTGGATGCTCCGAATCTGGGGATCGTCGCGGGGTTTTCAAGCAGCCACGGTAACGAGCGCCGGCCGCAAGACCCGATCGGCGATGAGGTAGCCTTTTTGCAGCACTTGCACCACGGTGTTGGCGGGTTGGTCGCATGGCACGGTGGAGATGGCCTGGTGCTGGTGCGGATCGAAGCGGTCGCCGACGGCGGGCGCGATCTCGGCCAGGCGATGGCGCTCGAAGGCCGTGATGAGCTGGCGTAGCGTGGTTTCGACGCCGGCGCGCCAAGCTTCGGTGGTCTGGTCGGGCTGGGCCAGGGCGGCCTCGAGGCTGTCCTTGACCGGCACCAGGCTTTCGGCGAAGGACTCGATGCCGAATTTGCGCGCCTTGGCGATTTCTTCCTGGGTGCGGCGGCGCGTGTTTTCGACCTCGGCGGCGGCGCGCAGCATCTGCTCCTGCATCTCCGCGTTTTCTTGCTTCAGGAGATCCAAGCTGGCCTGCAAAGCCTCCAGCGGATCGAGCCCGACCTCGCCGCCGCCCGGCTCCTGGCCCGCCGCGGACGGCTCGATACGGTCGTCGTCCTGGGGGGAATTGTCCTGGGATTGATCATGTTGCGCCGCCATCGGCAACCTCCTTGTTTGAATGCGGTCTGCGTGCCCTTCGGCACATACGGTGCCGTACATGGGGATGGAAGCAAGCGATTCAAGGGTTCTTTTTGCGTTCCCGAGGCAAAAATCCCCTTTGGGGGCAGCGCCGCCGCCTCTCAAAAATCAGAACCGCCGCGCAATGGCGGCGGCTCCGTCGTGAAGAACTCCGGCCTCCCGGCCGGAGCTGCTCCGTCATCCTCCTGGGGCCCCTCCGGCTCCAGGGAACGACGGCCTCGCTGCCCCCCTGCGGGATAAGCCCGGACACCGGTCAGTCCCTGCGGACTGGCGGTGCCTGGCGCACCCGAGCGGCATGCTGGCCGCGAGGCGGACCGGGACTTGCGCTTTGGCCCGGGGTCAAGGCGTGGGCTCGGGATGGTCGGGATCGTCGAGCGCCGGAGGATCACTGGCGGGAAAAGTGTCTTCGAGGGCATCATCGAGCATCTTTTCGATTTCGTCTTCATCGGCGACATGATGCGGCGCCGCCGGCGCGGACGGCCCGCCGGCAGGCAGCGGATCGCTGGCCGGGAAGGTTTCCTCCAGGGCGCGATCCCGACGTTGCGTGTCGGGATCGGCCGGCTTTCGGGGTTGATTCATGCTTCACCTCCGGGGGTGCGGGCGAGGCGGGTTTCCCAGCCCTGCAGATGACGTTCGAGCATTGATGATAACGCGCCTATCCAGGCCGGGTCGTCGTTGAGCGCCGGAACGTGCCGCAACGCCTCGCCTCCCGCCGCCGTAAACGCCCGCTCGTTCTCCTGGGCGATCTCTTCCAGCGTCTCCAGGCAATCGGCGGTGAAGCCGGGGCAAACCACGTCGAGCGTCTTGATCCCCTGCGCGGCCAGGGCCACCACGGTGGGCTCGGTATAGGGTTGCAGCCATTCGGCGGCGCCGAAACGGCTCTGGAATGTCACCACATACTGCTCGGGCGCCAGATGCAGGGCCTCGGCCAGCAGTCTGCCGGTTTGCATGCATTCGGCGAAATAGGGTTCGCCCAGCTCCACCGAGCGTTTGGGCAGGCCATGAAAGCTCATGATGAGCTTCTGGCCCCGCCCCTGCCGGGACCAGGCTTCGCGCACGCGGTGCGCCACGGCCGCGATGTAGCCGCGGTCGTCGTAGAAGCGCTGAATGAAGCGGAGTTCGGGCTGGTCTCGCAAGCGCCCGGCGTAAGCGGCGACACAATCGACCACCGTCGCGGTGGTGCTGGCGGAATACTGCGGGTACTGCGGCGCCACCAGAATGCGGCGACAACCGGCCTCCCGCAATTGGCGGATACCCGCCGCCACGCCGGGCTCGCCATAGCGCATCGCCAGCGCGACCGTGACATCGTGGCCCCGGGCGGCCAGCTCGGCCTGCACGGCGTCGGCCTGGCGGCGGCTATGCACCAGCAACGGCGATCCCTCCGACATCCAGATGCCGGCATACTTGGCCCGCAGACGGCGCGGTCGCAAGGGTAGCACCGCGCCGTGCAAAATGGGCATCCAGAGCGCGCGCGGCAACTCGACCACACGAGGGTCGGCCAGGAACTCCGCGAGAAAACGGCGGATCGCCGGCGCATCCGGCGCCGAGGGCGTGCCGAGATTGACCAACAACACGCCAGCCCGGCCGCCGCCCGGCACGGGTGGTGTCTGGAAGGGATCAGAGGGAGGGGGATCGGACAGGAACCGGCCCGGTCCGAGGAACCGCTGCAGAAATGCCGCCATGGATCAGGACTGACTGAGGGCGTTGGAAAGAAGGCGGGAGGTAATGTCGACGATGGGGATGACCCGCTCGTAAGCCATGCGCGTGGGGCCGATGACACCCAGCGTACCAATGACTTCGCCGTCCATGCCGATGTAGGGCGCGGTGATCACGCTGACGTCTTCGAGGGGCAGGAGCTGGGAATCGCCGCCGATATAGATCTGGATGCCTTGCGCCCGGCTGGAGAGTTCGAGCAATTGCAGCAGCTCGGATTTTTTTTCGAACAGCGCGAACATCTTGCGCAGGCGGTTCATGTCGGACGCAATGTCGTCGACCTCAAGGAGCTTGCTGCCGCCGGCGATCACGACATCGTCGTCGTCGGCGCCGGCCTCGGTGCCCGCATCGACCGCGGCCTGCATCAATGCGGAGATGTCGGCATGCAACTGGCGAATCTCGTTGCGCAGGGTTTGGCGGGCTTCTTCGAACGACTTGCCGCTGAAGTGATAGTTGAAGAAGTTGCTGGCTTCGAGCAGTTCTTGGTCGGTGTAGTCGCGCTGCATGGCCAGGATGCGGTTCTGCACGTCGCCGGATGGCGTGACGACGATGAGCAGGACGCGTTTTTCGGACAAACGGATGAACTCGATGTGCCGGAACACCTGCGCACGCTTGGGCGTCATGACCACGCCCGCGAACTTGGACAGATTGGACAGCATCGCCGCCGCCGCCGCCACCGCCCGCTGAGGATCGGCGGGGAGATTGTCGCGGAACTGGCCACTGGCTATTTCGAACTCGAACGGCTGCACGGTCAGCATGGTATCGACGAAGAGCCGATAGCCGCGCGGCGTGGGAATCCGCCCGGCGGAGGTATGCGGGCTTTGGATCAGGCCGAGCTCTTCGAGATCGGCCATGACATTACGGATGGTGGCCGGCGAGAGGTCGAACACTTTGGAGAGGGTCCGCGAACCCACCGGCGTGCCGTCGGCAATGTAGCGTTCCACGAGGGCTTTTAGCAAAGCGCGAGCACGATCATCCATGGCGGTATTCTAGACGACGAACCTGGGCGCGGCCAGGAACTCCGCTGGTGGGGCGGCGGATATGGGTTCTTGAGGGATACATGGGGCATCATGCCGCGATTACCACCCCTATAATTCCCGAACCCTTGACAGCACGCCCAGCCCCCGCGCCGCCACACCTTCCATGCACTTTCCCATCGTCGCCCTGATCGGCAAGTACCACGACGCCGGCATCGCCGCCCCCCTGCTCGAGCTGGCCGACATGCTGCGCGCCGCGGGGCGGGAGGTGCTGTTCGAAACCGATACCGCGCACCACACCCAGGTTGCGCACTACCCCACCGCCACGCTCGACCAGATCGGCGAGCGCGCCTCGCTCGCCATCGTCATGGGCGGCGACGGCACCATGCTGGCGGTGGCCCGCCACCTGGCCAGCTACAACGTGCCCCTGGCGGGCATTAACCACGGCCGGGTGGGCTTCATCACCGACATCCAATTGCCGCATGCGCTCGAGGCCGTGGGCCTGCTGCTGCAAGGCCACTACGAAAGCGAAGAACGCATGCTTCTTGCCGCCTCCGTACGCCGCGGCGATGAAACCCTGTTCGCCACCAGCGCCCTCAACGACGTCGTGCTCAACCGCGCCGGCCGGGGCGGCATGATCGAAATGCAAATCAGCGTCGATGGCGAAAGCATGGCCTCGATGCGCGCCGACGGCCTGGTCATCGCCACGCCCACCGGCTCCACGGCCTACGCGCTCTCGGCCCACGGCCCCATCCTCTATCCTTCGCTCAACGGTATCGTGCTGGTACCGGTGGCGCCGCAAACCCTGTCCAATCGGCCTATCGTCCTGCCCGATTCGTGTACGCTCGAAGTCATCCTCAACCATATCGGCCGGGTCGAAACCGGCGCCAGCGTTCACTTCGACATGCAGACCTGGTCGCAGATCGCCGAGGGCGACCGCATCGTGGTGCGGCGCAACCCCCATACCATCCGCTTTCTGCATCCGCCCGGCTACAGCTACTTCGACACCCTGCGCCAAAAGCTGCTCTGGAATCTCATGCCGGCCGAAGCCAGCGGCAAGTCGCCGTCCCACCGCTGAGATGAAACCGCCCCCACGCTCACTTCGTTCGCTGCCCCCCGAGGGGGCTTCAGTCTCCTTCGGGCGGCCGAGCGGAGATGGAACCACCCCCACGCTCACTTCGTTCGCTGCCCCCCGAGGGGGCTCAGTCTCCTTCGGGCGGCCGAGCGGAGACTGACATGACCCTTCTCCCGCCATGCTGCGCTCACTGCACATCCGCGACTTCGTCATCGTCGACCATGCCGACCTCGAACTCCATGGCGGTTTCACCGTCTTCTCGGGCGAAACCGGGGCCGGCAAGTCGATCCTGATCGACGCCCTGGCCCTGGCGCTGGGCGATCGGGCCGACGCCTCCGTCGTCCGCGAGGGCGCCGAGCGCGCCGACATTACCGCCGAGTTCTCCCCCACTCCGGAGATCCGGCAATGGCTGGCCGCCCACGACCTCGACAGCGACTCCGTGCTACTGCGGCGGGTCATCGACCAACGCGGCCGCAGCCGCGGCTTCATCAACGGCGTGCCGGCCACGCTGACCCAGATGCGCGAGCTGGGTGAATCCCTGGTCGACATCCACGGCCAGCATGCCCATCAAAGCCTGCTGCGCACCGACGCGCAGCGCGATTTGCTCGACACGCACGGCCGCCACATGGCTTTGCGCCAGGCAGTGGCCGATGCCTGGAAAACCTGGCGCCAGCGCCTGCAGGCCCTGGAACACATCGAAAGCCATGCCGAGCAACTGGCGATCGAGCGCGAGCGCCTGCAATGGCAGCACGACGAGATCGCCAAGCTGGGCCTGGGCGCCGACGAATGGCCCGAACTCCAGGCCGAGCACGACCGCCTGGCCCATGCCCAATCCCTGATCGAAGGCGTGGCGCAAACCTTGGCCCAGCTCGATGAAGACGACGACAACACGCATCACCGGCTGGTGGCGGCCTGCCAGACCCTGCAGCAGCTGCAACGCCACGACCCGGGCCTGGCCAGCCCTCTGGAGGCGCTTGAGTCGGCTCGCATCGCGCTGGGCGAAGCCACTTCCGACCTGCGCGGCTACCTGGCCCGCCTCGAACCCGACCCCGAACGGTTGGCCGAGGTCGAGCAGCGCGTGCGCGCGGTGTTCGACCTGGCCCGCAAGTATCGCCTCGAGCCCGACGCCCTGCCCGCCAGGCTCGAGCAGTTGCAAGAACAACTCGCGCAGTTGGCGGGCAGCGAAGATCTCGACGCCCTGCGCCGCTCCGTGGCGGCGGCCGAGGCCGAATGGCGAGAGGCTGCCGCCGCGCTGCGCCGGGCTCGCGAGCCCGCGGCCCGCGATCTCTCCAAAGCCGTCACGGCCGCCATGCAAGATCTTGCCATGCGCGGCGGCCGTTTCGAGGTGGCGCTGCTACCGGCCGAACCCGGCCCGCACGGCGACCAGCAAGTGGAGTTCCGCGTGGCCGGCCACACCGGCAGCACACCGCGGGCCCTGGCCCGGGTCGCCTCGGGCGGCGAGCTTTCCCGGATTTCCCTGGCCCTCTCGGTGATCGCCAGCCAGGCCGCGCGCGTGCCCACGCTGATCTTCGACGAAGTCGACAGCGGCGTGGGCGGCGCGGTGGCGGAGGTGGTCGGGCGCCTGCTGCGCGAGCTCGGCTCGCGTCATCAGGTGTTGTGCGTGACCCATCTGCCCCAGGTGGCGGCGCGCGGCAACACGCACTTTCGGGTCAGCAAACAGGAACGCAAAGGGATGACACGTTCGCGGATCGAACCGCTGGACGCCCAGAAACGAGTGGAAGAATTGGCACGCCTGCTGGGTGGCATCGAGATCACCGACACGACGCGGCGGCATGCAAGAGAGATGTTGGCGGGCTGACGCGACCCCGCAAGGGGTTGGCGCACCCGATCGGGTTACGCGGCTGGCGGGGGCTGTTGGCCACCGGTTTTTTGGCGCGGCGAGGCGGCGCACTTGGGGCAAAGCCCATAGAGGGCCATCGAGTGGCCGGTGAGCACGAATTTGTGCTCTTTGGCGACGTTATGCTGTCGCCGTTCGATCTCGGGGTCGAAGAACTCCTCCACGCGGCCGCAACTGGTGCAAACCAGGTGATCGTGGTGGTCGCCTTCGTTGAGTTCGAATACCGCCTTGCCGCTATCGAATTGGCTGCGCTCGAGCAGGCCGGCCTGTTCGAATTGAGTGAGCACCCGATAAACGGTGGCCAAACCGATCTCCACCCCCTCGGTCATCAGCGCACGATATACATCTTCGGCGCTCATGTGACGGAGTTCGCCCCTGCGAAAAATATCGAGGATCTTGAGGCGGGGATAGGTAGCCTTTAGGCCGATGCTTTTGAGTTCGATCTGATCAGTCATGAGGCTTTCCTGTAAGCGGGTTTCCCCGGGTTGGTCGGCAGCCATTATCATACCGGTTTTACCGGACCCTCCGAAAATAGGCCCCACCGTGCATCTTTTCGCTTCGACCCCGTTCCCAGCCAAGCCATATCGGTCCGTCGCCCGCCTTGCGCTCGCCTTCGCCGCCTGCGCCACTTTGGCGGCCTGCGCAACCGACGACCGCTCGGGGCGCGCGTTCTACCAGCCCTACCGCCCCAGCGTTCAGCAGGGCAACTGGATTACGCAACAACAGGTGTCGCAGCTGCAGCCGGGCATGACCCGCGAACAGGTCCGCTTCATCCTGGGCACACCCACGCTCACCCCGCTCTTCCATGCCGAACGTTGGGATTATCCCTATCGCTTCAAGCCCGGTTATGGCGAGGTCGAGCAACGGCGCTTCACCGTCTACTTCGAAAACGACCGGCTGGTACGCTGGGACGGCGACCCCCAGCCCACCTTGCAGCCCTTCCAGCAAGCGCTGGAGGGTGCCGAGCGGGAAGTGGCGGCGGAAGGCTACAACGAACGCTACCTGGTTCCCGATGTTACGGTTGGCGAGCCCGGTGGCGCCATCGGCACCCAAGGCACGGTCAATCCCGATGCCGAAGTCATCGGCCCCGCCGGCCTGCCACCGCCCGGCTCACCCCTCGAAGCCGAAGCCGTGGCGCCGGAACTCCCGCCAGGCTCGCCCGGTGCCGAAGTGGTGGCGCCCGCGGCATTCGACCAACTCATCATCAGCGAACCACTACGCTGAGGCTCAGCCACCCTATCGCGGGCGCGCCTGGTATCGCTGGGCCGCGCCCTTCTCCCTTCATGTTTTCCGTACCGCCATGACCACTCGTATCGCCATTGCCGGCGCCAGCGGCCGCATGGGCCATGCCCTGATCGAAGCCGTGCTCGACGCCAACGACCTGCAACTGACCGTGGCCCTCGATCGCGCCGACAGCCCGAACCTGGGACAAGACGCCAGCGGCTTTCTGGGCCGCCCTTGCGGCGTGGCCATCACCCATGATCTCGACGGCCTTGCGCAGGCTGATTATCTGATCGACTTCACCCGCCCCGAAGGCACCCTGGCCCACCTCCAGGCCTGCCGCCGCCACGGCGTGGGGCTGGTGATCGGCACCACGGGTTTCGACGCCGCCGGGCAGGCGGCCATTCGCGAGGCGGCCAGCGAACTCCGCATCGTCTTCGCGCCCAATATGAGCGTGGGCGTCAACGTGACGCTCAAGCTGCTCGAGCTCGCCGCCGAGATTCTGCGGCAAGACTACGACGTCGAAGTCTTTGAAGCCCACCATCGCCGCAAGGTAGACGCACCCTCCGGCACCGCGCTCAAAATGGGCGAGGTCATCGCCCAGACCTGGGGCCAGCAGCTGGAAGACATTGCCGATTGGTCCCGCCACGGCCACACCGGCGAGCGGGAGGACGGCCGCATCGGCTTTTCGGTGCTGCGCGGCGGCGACATCGTGGGCGACCATACCGTCACCTTCGCCGGCATCGGTGAGCGCATCGAGATCACGCACCGAGCCAGCAGCCGGGCCACCTACGCCCAGGGCAGCCTGCGCGCGGTGCGTTTCCTGACGGCCCACGAGCCGGGGCTGTACGACATGCGGCAGGTACTGGGCCTGACCGGCTGAGCTCCCCACGTGCCTGCGCCACTCCGTTCATGATGAGCGGAGAAGCTCCCGCCTTCATGCTGAAAGCGCACTGCCATCAGACGAGGTGCGTGGGCTTCATGCTGGACCAGCCTCGGCTGACCACGCGCCCAAGCGCAAGCCTCGCCGTTCACGGCGAGGTTAGCGAGGCCAAATCTGCCGGAGCCGAAGGCTCCCCCGAATGGTGGCGGAGAAGCTCCGGCCGACAGGCCGGAGTTCTTCACTTCGCCCTACAGGGCGAGAACCGCGCCCTGGACCGCGGCTAAATGTCGCCGAGGGCGTCCGCAATCCGCACCGGCTCGATTTCCAGCGTCACGCCAAAACGAATCCGTACGTCGGCTTGCACGGCTCCGGCCAAACGCAGCACGTCGTCGCCCACGGCATCGCCATGGTTCACCAGCACCAGGGCATGCCGCTCGTGCATGCCCACCGGGCCCAGCCGGCGCCCTTTCCAGCCCGCCTGTTCGATCAGCCAGGCGGCGGCCAGCTTGACGCCGCCATCGGTTTGCGGCCAGGCCGGGACGCCAGGGTGGCGTTCACGCAGCGCAGCGGCCTGGGCAGCCGGCACGATCGGGTTCTTGAAGAAGCTGCCGGCATTGGGAAGACGGGCCGGATCCGGCAGCTTGGCCCGCCGGATTGCACACACGGCGTCGAATACCGTCTCGGGTTTCGGGGGGGCCTCTTCCCAACCAGGCCAGCGCCGCAGATCGGGATAGTCGAGCCGGGGCTGCCAGCGGCGTGGCAAAGCGAACGTGACGGCGGTGATCATCCAGTGGCCGGGCGCCGCCCGCTTGAAGCGGCTGTCACGGTAGCCGAAGCCGCATTCCGCCGCCGCCAGCCGCCGCCAGCGTTTGGCGGGAATTTCGTAGGCCTCGACACTATGTACGCGTTCCGCCAACTCCAGGCCATAGGCGCCGATATTCTGCACCGGCGCCGCGCCTACCGTACCGGGGATCAAGGCCAGGTTCTCGAGCCCGCCCCAGCCACGAGCCACACAAGCGGCGACGAACTCATGCCAGGGTTCGCCGCCGGCGGCGCGCACCAGCCAATGCTCGCGGGTTTCATCTTCCAGGGTGATGCCGCGCAGCGCCATTTGCCAGACCTCGCCGGCCACGCTGGCGGGCAGAACGAGATTGCTGCCGCCGCCGAGCACCCAGCCGCGAGCTCCCTGGGCGGCGTGCCGTCCCAGCGCGGCCACCTGCTCGGGAGCGGTGAACACCCGCAACACGGCCGCCTCGGCCCGCAGGGCCAAGGTGTTGCGGCTCTGCAGGGCGACGGCGCGCAAGGACGGCGGCAGGAGATCGGTCGAATCGGGCACGGCGGCGATTATGTCATACTGGTTGTTTTGATTTGCACAGGAGCCAGGCATGCCTTCCTTTGACGCCGTATGCAAGCCCGATGCGGTGGAATTGCGCAACGCGGTGGATCAAACCAATAAAGAAATCGGCACCCGCTTCGATTTCAAAGGTTCCGACGCGCGCGTCGAACAGACCGATAAGATCCTGACGGCCTTTGCCGACAGCGAGTTCCAGCTCAATCAAGTGCTCGATGTCCTGCTCAATAAAATGACCCGCCGCAACGTCGACGTGCGTTTTCTCGATCATGGCAAGGTCGAGAAAATCAGCGGCGATAAGGTCAAGCAGGTGCTCACGGTGCGCAATGGCATCCCGCAGGAGCAGGCCAAGAAAATCGTGGCCTTGATCAAGCAGAGCAAGCTCAAGGTCCAGGCCAGCATCCAGGGCGATAGCGTTCGCGTGCAGGGCGCCAAGCGCGACGATCTGCAAAGCGCCATCGCGACGCTGCGCAAAGACATCACCGACCTGCCGCTGACCTTCGAGAACTTCCGCGACTGAACCGGCTGCGACCACCGGAAAATTCGAACCACCTCGCGGCTTTGCAGGCCGCCCGGATTCGCCGGGCACAAGACCCTCTCGCGAGAGACGGTCTTGTGCCCGGGCTCATCCCTCGACCACCGCGTAGGCCGAGTGGTTGTGGATGGACTCGAAATTCTCGGCTTCCACTACGTAGCTCGCCACGCCGGGATAGGCCGCCACCGCGGCCGCCACGTCGCGCACGAGATCTTCGACGAACTTGGGATTGTCGTAGGCCCGTTCCGTGACGTATTTTTCGTCGGTACGCTTGAGCAGCCCCCAAAGCTCGCAGGACGCCTGCGCTTCGAGGGCACGGATCAGACCCTCGAGATCGAACGACGCCGCGTCGGCCAGCGCTACGGTCGCCGTAACGTGCGATCGTTGATTGTGCGCGCCGTATTCGGAGATGGACTTCGAGCACGGACACAGGCTGGTAACCGGCACCACTACCCTGACTTCGGTATACACCGCCTCGGCCGTTGCCACCGCCCGCCACCGCACCTGGTAATCCATCAGACTTTTGACACCCGAAATGGGCGCGGTTTTCTGGATGAAGTAGGGAAACTCGGCCGCCAGGTCTCCGCGCTCCGCTTGGAGCAGGACCAGCATTTCGGCAGCCATGGCCTGGAACCCGGCCAGGCCGACGGGCCGCTGGCGATGGCATTCGAGCAGCGCCATGAAACGCGACATATGCGTGCCCTTTTGTTCCGCCGGCAACGCCACGGTAAGCGTCCAGGTGGCCACGGTGGGCAGGCTGCCTTCAGGCGTTGCCACCAACATGGGCTGGCGCACGTCGCGGATGCCGACGCGCTGGATGGCGATCTGGCGGGTATCGAGGCTGGACTGCACGTCCGGCATGGTGAGAATGGAGTCGATCGGAGAATTCATAGGCGAGCGGGATAAGGTGAAGAATTCCGGCCTGGCGGCCGGATCTTCTCCGCCACCAATCGGGGGCGCCTTTGGCGCCGCAGGGATCTGGCCTCGCTTGACCTCGCCCTGAGGGCGAGGCTTGCGCTTTGGCGCGTGGTCATCCCGGATTATTCCTCAGTTTGAAGCCACGTGCCTGGGTACGATAGTCATGGTTGGCATGAAGCGGCGTCGGATGGAGGCTTCGATGCCCGCGCCATCCAGCCCCACCTCGGCCAGCAGACCCGCCTGGTCGCCGTGGTCGATGAAGGTATCGGGGAGCCCCAGTTGCAACAGCGGCGTGGTGCGGCCGGCCGCGTTGAGCACCTCGGCCACTGCGCTACCGGCGCCGCCCATGACGCAACCCTCTTCGAGGGTGACCAGACCGGCATAACGGCTGGCATGCTCCAGCACCAGGCTCGCGTCGAGAGGCTTGACGAAACGCATGTCGACCACCGTGGCATCGAGCGCTTCGGCGGCCTCCAGAGCCGCGGCGAGCCGCGTGCCGAACACCAGGATGGACACGCCGCCCGCCGGGTCGGCCTGCCGCTGCCGGCGCACCACACCCTTGCCCAGCGGCACGGTTTCAAGGGAGGGCGCCGGCATGGCGCCGGTGCCCACGCCCCGAGGATAACGCACGGTGGCCGGCCCGGGATGCTGGTAGCAGGTGGACAGTAGCAAACGGCACTCGGCTTCGTCGGACGGCGTGGCCACCACCATGTTGGGGATACATCGCGTAAACGCAATATCGTAGTTGCCGGCATGAGTGGCGCCATCGGCGCCCACCAGCCCCGCGCGATCGAGCGCGAAGGTGACGTCCAGGTTCTGCAGCGCCACGTCGTGGATCAACTGATCGTAGGCTCGCTGCAGGAATGTGGAATAAATGGCTACCACGGGCTTCTGGCCTTCACAGGCCAACCCGGCCGCAAAGGTGACCGCATGCTGTTCCGCGATGCCGACATCGAAATAGCGGCGCGGGAAGCGCTGCTCGAACTCGACCATCCCGCTACCCTCGCGCATGGCGGGGGTGATCCCCACCAGCCGCTCGTCAGCGGCCGCCATATCGCACAGCCACTGCCCGAAAACCTGGGTGAAGCTCAGCTTTGCTGGCGTTGCCGCCGGCTTGATTCCCACCGCCGGATCGAACTTGCCCGGACCGTGATAGAGCACCGGATCGGACTCCGCCAGCTTGTAGCCCTGGCCTTTTTTGGTGACCACGTGCAGGAACAACGGCCCGTTTTGCTGGCGCAGGTTCTGCAGCGTGGGCACCAGCGAATCGAGATCGTGCCCGTCGATCGGGCCGTAATAGGTAAAGCCCAGTTCTTCGAAAAAGGTGGCCGGGACGACCATGCCCTTGGCATGTTCCTCGAAACGCCGCGCCAGTTCGAACACCGGCGGTACGTGCGACAGCACGGCCTTGCCGACATTGCGTGCCGCCGCATAGAACCGCCCCGACATCAGCCGGGCCAGATAGCGATTGAGCGCCCCCACCGGCGGCGAAATCGACATGTCGTTATCGTTGAGGATGACGAGCAGGTCGACGTCGGGCGTTACGCCGGCATTGTTGAGCGCCTCGAACGCCATGCCCGCGGTCATGGCGCCGTCGCCGATGATCGCGACGTGCTTGCGCGCCGCCCCGGTATTGCGGGACGCCACGGCCATGCCCAGGGCGGCCGAGATCGACGTGGACGAATGCGCCGTGCCGAAGGCGTCGAACTCGGATTCGGAACGTTTGGGAAATCCCGAAATACCGCCACGCTGCCGCAAGCGCGCCATGGCTTCGCGCCGCCCCGTGAGGATTTTGTGCGGGTAGGTTTGGTGGCCGACATCCCAGACCAGGCGATCGTGCGGCGTGTTGAACACATGATGCAGCGCGATGGTGAGCTCGACAGTCCCCAGGTTGGACGATAAATGACCGCCCGTGCGCGAAACCGATTGCAGTACGAACTGGCGCAGCTCATCGGCCAGCACGCGCAGCTGGGCACGCGATAGGCTGCGCAAGTCGGCAGGAGATGCGATGCGATCGAGATATTCGGTGGACATGCTGCTCATCCCTATTGATATATCACCGGCGCGGGGCTTGCGCTCCGACACGGGGTCAGTGCGTGCGCAACACCACGAAATCGGCCAGCCTGGCCAGCGCCCTGGCATGCCGGGCGGCTTCGGCCAGGTCGGCAAGGGCCGCGTGGGCCTGGCCGCGCAGCGACTCGGCGAAGTCGCGGGCGCCTTCGAGGCCGAGCAAGGAGACGTAGGTCGGCTTATTGGCGGCCTCGTCTTTGCCGGCGGTTTTGCCAAGGATCTGGCTATCGGTGGTGACGTCGAGGATATCGTCGACGACCTGGAAAGCCAGCCCCACGGCCTGTGCGTATTGATCGAGCGCGAGCCGGGCGGCGGAGCTGGCGCCGGCCGCAATGGCGCCCAGGCTCACGCTGGCGCGCAACAGCGCGCCGGTTTTCAAGCGATGCATGGTTTCGAGCTGGGCGAGATCGAGCGCCACGCCCACGCTCTGCAGATCGATCGCCTGGCCTCCGACCATGCCGCGGCTGCCGATGGCGCCGGCCAGCACCTGAGTGGCCTGGACCACCAGCGCCGGCGCTATCGGCATGCCAGCCAGGGCCTCGAAGGCAAGTGGCTGCAGCGCATCGCCCGCCAGCATGGCAGTGGCCTCATCGTACTTCACGTGGACCGTGGGCAGACCTCGCCTGAGGACGTCGTTGTCCATGCACGGCAGATCATCATGCACTAAAGAATAGGCGTGCACCAGCTCGACCGCCGCCGCCGCGGCATCGAGCGCCGCGGCGGCGGCCGGACCACTGGCCTGGCAGGCCTGGCCCGCGGCATAGACCAATAGCGCCCGCACCCTTTTGCCACCACCCAATACCGCGTAGTGCATGGCCTCGTGAAGGCGCGCGGGTTCGGCCTGGGCCGGCGGCAAATGACGAAGCAGGGCCGCCTCGGCGCGCTCGCGATGCTGCTCCTGCCAGGATTCGAATGCCAATCGATCGGCGCGCGGCGCGGGCACGGCGGGGCCGCCCGGCCTTACGACCAGGCGAGCTTCACCAACCTGGGCCGAAGAGGCCTTCAGCTCTGGCGGCTGGCTCGGCGCGCTGGATGGACTGCCCTCCGGTCGCTGCGCGACTTCCTCCCCGGGGGAGGATTCGCGCTTGGGACGGCCCGGCGCGCTGGATGGACTGCCCTCCAGTCGCTGCGCGACTTCCTCCCCGGGGGAGGATTCGCGCTTGGGACGGCCCGGCGCGCTGGATGGACTGCCCTCCAGTCGCTGCGCGACTTCCTCCCCGGGGGAGGATTCGCGCTTGGGACGGCCCGGCGCGCTGGATGGACTGCCCTCCAGTCGCTGCGCGACTTCCTCCCCGGGGGAGAATTCGCGCTTGGGACGGCCCGGCGCGCTCATGCGTCGCCCCTCAGGTCGTCGCCCTCCAGCGGCCGCAGCAGGTCGGCGTCGAGCACCTGCACCTGTTTTTCGGCCCGGGCCAGGCGCTCCTGGCACAGACGCACCAGCTCTACGCCACGACGGTAATCGTGCAGGCTTGCGTCGAGCGAGAGTTCACCCGACTCGAGGCGTTGCACCAGGGTTTCGAGGTCCGCCAGGGCGGCCTCGAAGTCGGCGGGCAGCTCTTGCGCCGGCGTGGCGGGCGTACCGGCCAGCGGCGGCTCCGACAACAAGTCGGGCCCAAGCGCCGTGGCGCCGCCCTCCTCGGTTTGAGATTTGGCTCGTGCCAAGCGAACCTCCGGCATCGATCAGCGACAAACCTGGGATTGTAGGGCAAACCGGCAGTCGGCTCGCGATGCCGCGGTATGTGAATGTGTCGGCCCCTACCCGACGCAGGCCCCGATTCCACTTTGCACACGTCTAAGATCATGTTATTACTACCAAATTCACGCTACAATGCTAGGTTTGTTCGATCTCGCCGCCCCGCCTGCTGCGACGCTCAGCCACGCGGAGGGACTCCATGACCGATATCGCTCGTTTGGCACATGTAGCGGCCAGCCGCGCCCAATTGCCGGTTTCCGCTTATTTCGATCCTGATCGCTTTGCCCGAGAGCAACGGCGCATCTTCCAGCAATCGGCCCAGTACCAAGGCCACGAAAAACTCGTGCCCGACGTCGGCGATTACCGCACCCTGCTGCACGAAGACAACGGCCGAGTCCTGGTGCGCAACCCCGAAGGGGTCGAGCTGCTCTCCAACGTTTGCCGCCACCGGCAGGCGCTGATGCTGGGCGGCAAGGCCGGCGATGTGGCCGGCGCCGCGGATTGCGCCGGCAACCTGCGGGCACAGGGCGGCAATATCGTGTGCCCGCTGCACCGCTGGACCTACGAGCCCGGCGGCCGCCTGCTCGGCGCGCCGCAGTTCGAACGCAAGCCATCGCTCGATCTCCAGCGCTTTCCGCTGCAGAACGTCGAGGGGCTGTTGTTCGAGGGGCCTCGCCAGGCCGCGGCCGATCTCGGCGCCCTGTTCTCGCGCCCCGAGTTCGATTTCAGCGACTACGTCCTCGACCGGGTCGAACACCATCAGTGCCATTACAACTGGAAGACCTTCATCGAGGTTTATCTCGAGGACTATCACGTCGGCCCCTTCCATCCGGGCCTGGGCCAATTCGTTACCTGCGACGACCTGCAGTGGGAGTTCGCCCCCTGGTTCAGCCTGCAGCGGGTGGGCGTGCACAAGGCCCTCGCCCAGCCCGGCTCCGGCGTCTACCAGCGCTGGCACGATCAGCTCCTGGCCTACCGCCAGGGCAAGGCGCCCGATTTCGGCGCGATCTGGGTAACGTACTTCCCTACCCATATGATCGAAATCTATCCGCACACCCTGGTGCTCTCCACGCTCTATCCCAAGAGCCCCCAGGAAACCGTTAACATCGTGGAGTTCTACTACCCCGAGGAAATCGTCGCCTTCGAGCGCGAGTTCGTCGAGGCGCAGCAAACCGCCTATATGGAAACCGCCATCGAAGACGACGAAATCGCCGAGCGCATGGACGCCGGCCGCCGCCGCCTGATGGAACGCGGCGTGAGCGAATCCGGTCCGTACCAATCGCCCATGGAAGACGGCATGCAGCACTTCCACGAGTGGTACCGGCAGATCATGGACGAACCCGTTCCCCACGAATCCCGCTGACGCCCTTCCCGCCCGGCCCATTCCGCCGGGCATTTTTTCCGCCCACGGGCTAATCCCCGCCACGGCCACCTATGAGCACCGACACCGCAAACCCGCCCCGCAAATTGTTCATCCGCACTTTCGGCTGCCAGATGAACGAATACGACTCCGCCAAAATGATCGATGTGCTCAATGCCGATCAGGCCCTGGAGCTCACCGATCGCCCCGAGGAAGCCGACGTCATTCTCTTCAACACCTGTTCCGTGCGCGAAAAAGCCCAGGAAAAAGTGTTTTCCGATCTCGGGCGCATGCGTCTGCTCAAGCAAGAGAAGCCCGGCCTCGTGATCGGCGTGGGCGGTTGCGTTGCCAGCCAGGAAGGCCAGGCCATCGTCGAGCGCGCACCGTATGTCGATGTGGTGTTCGGGCCGCAAACCCTGCATCGCCTGCCCGAGATGATCGCGCGCCGGCGCAGCGAGCGCCGCCCGCAGGTCGACATCAGCTTCCCCGAGATCGAGAAGTTCGATAACCTCCCGTCCGCGCGCATCGACGGCCCCACCGCCTTCGTCTCCATCATGGAGGGCTGCAGCAAATATTGCAGTTTCTGTGTGGTGCCTTATACCCGCGGCAAAGAGGTGTCGCGGCCCTTCGACGACGTCCTGGTGGAAGTCGCCGACCTCGCCGACCAAGGCGTGCGCGAAGTCACCCTGCTCGGGCAGAACGTCAATGCCTACCGGGCGCCGCTGGGCGACGCCGGCGAGATCGCCGATTTCGCCCTGCTGCTCGAATACGTGCACGAAATCCCCGGCATCGAGCGCATTCGCTACACCACCTCGCATCCCAAGGAGATGACGCCCCGGCTGATCGAGGCCCACGGCAATCTGCCCAAACTGGTGCCCTTTGTGCACCTGCCGGTGCAGGCCGGCAGCGATACCATCCTGGCCGCCATGAAGCGCGGCTACACCGCGCTCGAGTTCAAATCCATCGTGCGCCGCCTGCGCGCCGCGCGGCCCGGGCTCACGCTGTCCTCCGACTTCATCGTTGGTTTCCCCGGCGAAACCGAGGCCGACTTCGAACGTACGATGCAGCTCATCCGCGACGTCGGCTTCGACCAGTCCTTCTCCTTCGTGTATTCGCGCCGGCCGGGCACGCCCGCCGCCGACCTGGAAGACGACACGCCGCAAGACGTCAAGCTCAAGCGGCTGCAGCGCTTGCAGGCCCTGATCAACGAACAGGCCGCCGTGATCAACGCCAGCATGGTGGGCAAGCCGCACCGCGTCCTCGTCGAAGGCTATTCCAAGCGCAGCCGCGACGAGCTGATGGGCCGCACCGAGAACAACCGCATCGTCAACTTTCCCGCGCCCTCGCGCCTGATCGGCCAAATGATCGACGTCGTCATCACCGAGGCCAGGGCCCATACTCTGCGCGGCGAAGTCCTCACCGCCGAATCTTCCCCCCTCTCCGGAGTCGCCAACGCATGAGCCAGGGCCGTCAACGACAGCGCCGTCCGCAATCCGCCACCGTTTTGCTCGATGGCGACAACACCCACCTGGCCAACCTCTGCGGCCCGATCGACGAAAACCTGCGCCAAGTGGCGGCGGCCTACGACGTTGAACTGGCGCGCCGCGGCAACCGCGTTACCCTCACCGGCGAGCGCGCCGAAGAAGCCGCGGTGGCGCTCAATTTTCTGCACGTGCGTGCGCGCCACACCGCGCTGTCGGTGGACGACGTGCAGCTCGGGCTGGTCGAGCTCAAAGCGATGCAGCGCCACAGCCCGGACGCCGACAGCGACGAAGTGAACGGCGACAGCCCGGCGTCCAACATGCCACCGGATCCCGACGACGAAACCATCGTGCTGCGCACCAAGCGCACCGATCTGCGCCCGCGCACGCCACGCCAGCATCGCTACTTGAAGCACATCCTGAGCCACGACATTACCTTCGGCACCGGCCCCGCCGGCACCGGCAAGACCTGGCTGGCGGTGGCCTGCGCGATCGATGCCCTCGAACGCGATGCGGTGCAGCGCCTGGTGCTCACGCGCCCCGCGGTGGAGGCCGGCGAACGGCTGGGCTTTCTGCCGGGCGATCTCACTCAAAAAGTCGATCCTTACCTGCGGCCGCTCTATGACGCACTCTACGACCTGCTGGGCTATGAGCGCGTGCAGAAGCTGTTCGAGAAGCAGGTAATCGAGATCGCGCCGCTGGCCTATATGCGGGGCCGAACGCTCAACCACGCCTTCGTGATCCTCGACGAAGCCCAGAACACCACGCCGGAACAAATGAAAATGTTCCTTACCCGAATCGGGTTTGGCAGCAAGGCGGTGATCACCGGCGACCCGTCGCAGGTCGACCTGCCCAAGGGCCAGCGCAGCGGCCTGGCCGATGCGCTGGGCGTGCTGCGCGAAGTCAACGGCATTGCGATGTCCGAGTTCACCAGCCGCGACGTTGTGCGCCACCCCTTGGTGGCGCGCATCGTCGAAGCCTACGAACGCTCGGCGCCGCCGGCCAACTAAGCTCCGGCGATGACTGCCGTGACACGATCTTCCCGCGCCGCCAGCGCCATACCATCGTTGAGCCTCGTGGTGCAGTACGCTGCCACAGCTTCCGAACTCCCGCGCTGGCGACTGCGCCGTTGGGCCGAGCGTGTATTGCGGGATCTCGCCGCCCTGCCTCCCGACCCCGCCAGGCCCGCCTTGCCGGCCGCGCTGGCACTCACGCTGCGCCTGGTGGACACCGCCGAAGGACGCGAACTCAACCTCGCCTATCGCGAACGCGACTACGCCACCAACGTCCTGACCTTCGACTATGGCGACACGCCAGACGGCACGCGTCACGCCGACGTGGTGCTGTGCGTGCCCGTGCTGCGCGCGGAAGCCGCCGCGCAAGGCAAGCCGCTGCTCGCACACGCCACGCACTTGGTCACCCACGGCACGCTGCATGCCCTGGGCTATGATCATGAAGACGACGACGAGGCCCGGCTGATGGAGTCCCTCGAGATCGCGATCCTCGCGCACCAGCATTTGCCCAATCCCTATACCGATGACTGACCGTATCCTGGTACTGCTCGCCGCCATCAATATGATGCTGGCCGTCGCCGCCGGCGCCTTCGGCGCCCATGGCCTCAAAACGCGCGTGGACGCCGACCTGATCGCCGTCTGGAATACCGGCGTGCTCTATCACCTGGTACATGGTCTGGGCCTGCTCGCCCTCGCCTTGCTGCTGCCGCGCCTGGGGAGCTCGCTGATCGGTCTGGCGGGCTGGCTGATGCTGGCGGGCATCGTGTTGTTCTCGGGTAGCCTGTACACCCTGGTACTCACCGGCACCCGGGTGCTGGGAGCCATCACCCCGCTGGGCGGCGTCGCCTTCATCGCCGCCTGGGCCGTGGTGGCCTGGGCGGCGTGCCGTCAATGAACGCGCGCGAGCCCCAGCCCGCCGACGCCATGGATGCTTTCCACCATCGCAACCTGCCTCACCTGCTGTTGTACGCCCGCGAGGCTTTAATGGCACATTTTCGGCCAGTGCTCAACGAGGCCGGCGTGACCGAACAGCAGTGGCGGGTGCTGCGCACCCTGAGCGAATCCGGGCCGATGGAGCCCAATCAGATCGCCCGCACCTGCCAGATCCTCAGCCCCAGCCTCACCCGCATGCTGGCCGGCATGGAAGCCAGCGGCCTGATCCGCCGCGAACGCCTGGACGCCGATCAGCGGCGGCAAGAGATCTCTCTCACTCGCAAAAGCGAGACTCTCATCGCCCGCATGCGCCCGGCCGTAGACGAAAAATACCGCCAACTGGAAGCAACCATCGGCCGCGATCTGCTCGAACGCCTGTACCGTGATCTCGATCAGGCCACCGAACTGGTGCGCCACGTTCCCAAGTAAAACCCCACCAGGATCAAGACGCCGCCGACCCCGCCCAGCGCTCGGCTAGGGCTTGACCCCGGCGGTCTGGATCACCTGTTCCCATTTGGTGGTTTCGTCTTGGATGTACTTGGTGTATTCGGCCGGCGTCATGGACACCAGCTCGACGCCCATGGCCTGGGCCCTCTCCTGCAACTCGGGCTCTTTCATCACCTCGGCGAACGCATCGTGCAGCTTATCGAGGATGGGCTGCGGCGTTTTGGCCGGCGCCACCATGCCGAACCAGCCCACCGAGACGTAGTCGTCGACGCCGGCTTCGAGCATGGTGGGGACTTCGGGAAGACCGGCGATCCGGCGTTCGCTGGTGACGGCCAGCACCTTGGCCCGATCACCCTCCAGCATCGGCAAGGCCGATGGAATATCCACCACCGCCACGTCCACCTGACCACCCGCCGTGGCGACCGCCGCCGGACCGCTGCCCTTGTAGGCGATCGAATCGATATCGATATCCGCCAATTGGTTGAGCAGCTCGATCGACAGATGCATGGCCGAGCCGTTGCCGCCGTGGGCGCCGGAGAACTTCTCGCCTTTTTTGGCGGCTTCGATGAGTTCGCCGATGGAATTGGCCGGCAGATCCTTGCGCGCCACCCACACGAAGGGGATTTGCGTGAGCAGCGTGAACGGCGCCAGCTCCTGCAATGGATGAAAGTTGCGTTCGGGATAGAAGATGGCATTGATCGCCATCGCGCCGGCGGCTCCCACGCCGATGGTGTAGCCGTCCGGCTCGGCCTGCGCCAAGGCGGACATGCCGATGTGGCCGCCGGCGCCGGGGCGATTATCGATGATCAGTTGCTGACCGAGCTTGTCGCCCACTTTGGGGGCGAGCAGGCGGATCACGGTGTCGGCGGAGCCGCCCGGCGGAAAAGTCACGATGACACGGATCGGTTTATCCGGATAGGTCGCGGCGCCATCCTGGGCCAAGGCTGCCCCTGAAGCCAGGGCCGCCAGGGTCAGGCCGGCCAGCGCCGAAGCGATGTATTTCATGAAGTCGTCTCCTCGTTTCTTGGACATTTCTGGTGACGCCCACGCCGAAGCCTGCCTCGCAGCCCTGGACCGCCGCGTCCCGAAGCATATTAGCTCGCATGCCGTCTCTTGACCACGGGTCCAAGCGTATGTGTGGGTCCAAGCGTATGTCTCGTCGTTTACAGCGAGCTGAGTTCTTCACAATGGCAATGACTTCATTTCAGGGTTAATACTTAGTTTGAAATACGATTTCAAAAAATAATTTAAAATATGATTCCAAAATAATTCGTTCGCGGTGTCGTTCCGCGAGGCAGCTCAGTTCAGGAGTTCCCATGGCCCGGCCATTGCGCAGCAACTTTCCTCGCGGTTCCTATCTTTGGGCGGTACGCAACGCCCAATGGCAAGCCCTCGGCATCCCCGAAGAAGACTGCGAGAAACCGAAAATCGCCATCGTCAACAGTTCCTCGGAGCTCGCCAGCTGCTTCAGCCACCTCGACGGCGTCGCGGCGGTGCTCAAGGCCGCCATCCGCGCGGCTGGCGCCGTGCCCTTCGAGATCCGCACGTCGGCGCCGTCGGACTTCATTACCGGCGCCGGCGGCCGCGGCGCCTATATGCTTGCCACCCGCGACCTGATCACCAACGATATCGAGGTGGCCGTCGAGGGCGCCCAGCTCGACGGTATGGTGTGCCTGGCTTCCTGCGACAAGACCGTGCCCGGACAACTGATGGCGGCGGCGCGCCTGAACGTGCCCACCCTGGTGGTGGCCTGTGGCTACCAGCCCAGCGGCGAATACCGTGGCCGCCACGTCGACATCGAAGATGTCTTCATCCAGTCCATGCACGCCGTCACCGGCTCCGTTCCGGTCGACGACGTGATCGGCATGAGCCGCGAAGCCATTCGCGGCCCCGGCGTGTGCTCGGGCATGGGTACCGCCAATTCCATGCACATCGTGTGCGAAGCGCTGGGCATGGCCTTGCCCGGCAGCACGCCGATTGCGGCCAACAGCGAGCGCATGATGGCCTTTGTCCGCGAAGCGGGCGCGCGCATCGTGCAAATGATCTGGGACGACCTCAAACCGCGCGACATTCTCACGCCGGGCGCCTTCGCCAACGCCGTGCGTGCCATGCTGGCGGTGGGCGGCTCGGTCAACAGCATCAAGCATCTGCAGGCAGTGGCCACCGAAGGCGAGTGCGCGGTGGATGTCTACAGGCTGTTCGAGGAATGCGCCAGCCAGACGCCGGTGCTGAGCGCGGTGCGGCCGGTGGGCGACGGCACCATCGAAGACTTCGAAGCCGCCGGCGGCGCCGCCGCCGTGCTCAAACAACTCGAAAGCCGCCTCGATACCGGCGTGATGACCGTGACCGGCCGCACACTGGCCGAGAATCTGGCCGGCCAGACGGTGGCGGACGACGATGTGATCCGGCCGCTCGATCGCCCCGTCGCCGACAGCCCCGCCATCATCGTGCTGCGCGGCAACCTCGCGCCGGACACCGGCATCGTCAAGGCGGGCATCATCGAACGCAAGTCGCGCCGCTTCACCGGCCCCGCCATTTGCTTCGACACCTCGGATGCGGCGCTGCAGGCGCTGCGCGATGGCGCCATCCGGCCCGGCCACGTCATCGTGATGCGCGGCGCCGGCGTACGCGGCGGCCCCGCCATGGGTGGCGGAGCTTCGCGCGTGGTGTTCGGCATCGACGGCGCCGGCCTGGGCGATCAAGTTGCCATGCTGACCGACGGCCACCTTTCGGGCCTGGTGTGCAAAGGCCTGGTCGTCGCCGAAGTATCGCCCGAGGCAGCCACGGGCGGCCCGTTGGCCCTGGTACGCGATGACGACACCATCACCATCGATCTCGACACCCGCGACCTCCATTTGCACGTCGAAGACCATGAGCTGGCGGCGCGCCGCGCCGCGTGGCAAGCCGCGCCGCCCATGTTCGATCGCGGCTGGCTGAAACTCTATCGCGCCAATGTCGGCGACACCGGTAGCGGCGTCACCTTGGTGCGCCCCGACTGAGCCCGCTCTCCCATTTTTCTCCAGGAGTCCCTGTATGCAAACCGCAATGAAGACGCTCGCCGCCGGCATCCTCGGCTTTTCGCTGGCCATGCCGGCTCTGGCCGCCAACGCCGATGACTTCCCCACCCGGCCGATCCAGCTCATCGTGCCCAACTCCCCGGGCGGCGCGGTGGATATTCTCGCCCGCCTGCTGTCGGTCAATCTCGAGAAAGAGCTGGGCCAGACCGTCATCATCGACTACAAGCCGGGTGCCGGCACCGTGGTCGGTACCGACTACGTAGCTCGTGCCAAGCCCGACGGCTATACGCTGGGCATGGTGGTCACCTCGCACGTGATCAACCCCAGCCTGCGCCCGAACATGCCTTACGACACCGAGAAAGACCTGACCGGCGTGTCGCTGCTGGCCTCCTCGCAGATCGTGATCACGGCTTCGCCCAAGCTCGGCGTTACCACGCTGCAGGAAGTCATCGACATGGCCAGGAAAGACCCTCAGGCCATCACGTATGCGTCGCCGGGAAGCGGCAGCTCCATGCATTTGTCGGGTGAATTGCTCAAGAACATGACGGGTATCGAGATGCTGCACGTGCCCTTCAAGGGCAGCGGCCCCGCCTACCCTGAAGTCATGTCCGGCCGGGTATCCCTCTTGATCGATCCCCTGTTCTCGTCGATGCCGCACATCCAGGGCGGCAACCTGGTGGCCCTGGCGGTTACCGGCGCCGAGCGTTCCGCCGCGGCCCCCGAGGTGATCTCGGTGTCGGAGGTCGTGCCCGGCTTCCGTGTTGAAAGCGTATTCGGCGTCGTGGCGCCCGCCGCCACGCCAAAGCCCATCGTGGAGAAGCTGAGCAAGGTGTTCGCCAAGGTTCTGCACATGCCCGAGGTGACCAAGCGCCTCAACGAAATCGGCATGGAACCCATCGGCAACACTCCGGATGAGTTCAATGCCTATATCCACGAAGAAATCCGCAAATGGGATCCGATCGTCAAGGCTTCGGGCGCCGTGCTCGATTGATCGGCTGCGGCCGCCCGCCTTCGGCTTTCTCATGATCGGCCGGCCTCCCGCCCCGGCTCCGCTGGACTCCGGCGAGCCGGGCCGGGCAAAATGCCGGTCATCAAGCGGGTCCGGACGGTACCGGTAGTATCATACGGCCCGCCCCACTTTACACAAGGAAGGCGTCATGCCGCCACGCACCGCTCCCGCCGCCGCGTCGGCGGGTACCGTATCCGCACTCGAGCGGGGGATCGCCGTGCTGCGCTGCTTCGACGAGAACGTCGCCAGCCTCAGCAATGCCGAGTTGTCGCAGCGCACGGCCATCCCCAAGCCCACGGTCACCCGCCTGGCCGCGACCCTGGTCGGGCTCGGCCTGCTGCGCCAGGATCCCGCCACCGAGCGTTTTTCGCTAGCCGCCGGCGTGGTCTCGCTCTCCCGGGCTTTTCTGGCACATATCGACGTGCGCGAGGTGGCCCGTCCGCACATGGCCGAACTCGCCCGCGAACTCGGCGGCTCCAGTTATCTCGCGGTACGCGATGGCTTCGATATGGTGCTGATCGAAATCGCCCGCTCGCGCGAGGCCGCCCTGCGCTCCCATCACGAGATCGGCACCCGCATACCGCTCGCCACCTCGGCTCTTGGCCGCGCCTATCTCTCGGGCCTGGCGCAGAGCCATCCTCAACGGCACCGGCAACTGCTGGCCGATCTACAGCGCCACCACGGCGACGCGGCCTGGCCCCGCCTGGCTGCCAAGCTGCATCAGGCGCGTCAGACGCTGGGCGAACATGGCTATACGCTGTCGCTGGGCGACGTGACCCCGGAGATCCACTCGGTGGCGGTGCCCTTGCCCACCGCCGACGGCGAGCCGATGGCCCTGAACTTTGGCGGGCTGTCGTATACCTGCACCGAGGATTATCTGCGCCACACCGTGGCACCGGCGCTCAAAGCCGCGGCGCGGGCGGTGTCGCGCGACATCGGCGCCGCCTGAAACAGACTCCTTCGGGCAGTCGTCATAGCGCGGCGCGCGAGCCTCCAGCGACGGGGGACGCGCCGACCGTATTCCACTCCACGGCCAGCGGCGTGGCGCCCACGTCGGCCACCGCCTCCTGCAAACGCAACAAAAAACGCTTCTGCACCGCGGTTGGCCGCCAATTGTGCCGAACCGTCAATCCGATGGTATGGCGGCGGGCCTGCAGGGGCTCGCCAATGCGTGCCAATAGGCCGCTGCGGATCTGCAGGGCCACCTGGCCGGGCGTGGCCAGGGTAAGCAACTGGCTGGACGTCAGCAGGCGCCCGACGATCATGATCGAACCACACTCCACCGGAGCGGCCGGCCGGCGGCCACTGGCAAACAAACGCTCCCATTCGGAACGCAGCGGCGAGCTGTCGGGGCCGATGATCCACGGATAGGTCGCGAGCGTCTCCAGCGAAGGTGCCGGTACGCCCGCCAGCGGATGCTGCCGCCCGGCGACAATCACCAGCGATTCGTAGTACAGCGCGGTCTTGACGAGATCCGGACTCTCATGCGGCGGTAGCTCGCCCACGATCAGATCGATCAGGCCATCGCGCAGCAGCTCGACGAGCTCGCCCCAGCTTCCCTCGAACACCTGGATACTGGCCGAAGGCTCGCCCGCCACCATCCGCGCCATGGCTTCCGGCACCAGGGAGGGCCGGGCCAGCGGTGTGGTCCCCAGCGTAATGGCGTTGCGGGAGGTGTCGATGCCGAGTTCGAAGAAGGCGGCCTCGATTTCGTGGCAGGCGAGCCGGCAGCTGCGCGCAAACCGCTTGCCCAGGAAATTGATGCTCACCCCTCGCCCGCGCCGCTCGACCAGCCGCCGCTCCAGGTTTTCTTCGAGATCGCGAACCGCCCGGTGCACGGCCGTTTGCGACAACCCGACCGCTTGCGCCGCAGAGCCGAAACCGCCCGCGTCGGCCAAGGCCAGGAAGGCGCGCAACTGCGTCATGCTCAGGCGCCGATCCGGCTGGAATTCGGGCGGCAGCTTGAGCCATTGGATACCGACATCCAGGTGTTCGAATGCGACCCGCACGCGCTCGGCCAGCACCCGGCCGGCCGCCGTGGGCGCCATGCCGTGCGGCAGGCGCTCGAACAGGCTCTGGCCCAACAGGGCTTCCAGCTTGACGATACCTTGGGTCAGGGCGGGCTGCGAATAACTCAACGCTTCGGCCGCGCCGCTGATACTGCCGAGATCACAGACCGCGAGCAAGCCGCGCAAGTGACGCAGATTGAGATCGAATGGACTCAGAACACCTTCTCCGTGCGGGGGCATCGTTTACCTCATCAACAGCCCCCCGTTCAAATCCAGTGTGGCGCCCACGAAGAAACCGCCCTGCCCGGATGCCAGTAACGCGACCGCCGAAGCGATCTCGGAGGCTTGGGCAAAGCGGCCGATCGGCACCAGCGACTCCATGCGTTCGATCTGGGCTTCCGTCAGGCGGCCACGGGCGGTGTCGATGGGACCAGGAGAAACGGCGTTGACCGTTACCCCGGTGCCGGCCATCAGCTGCGCAAAGTACTTGGACAGCATGATGGCGCCCGCCTTGGCCGCAGCATAGTGGGGGGATGCTACGGTACCACCATTCTGCCCCGCGAGCGACGTCACGTTGATGATGCGGCCATAGCCCTGTTCCTTCAGCAGTTCCGAGAACACCTGGCAGCTGAGAAACACGCTGCGCATATTGATCGCCACGATGTCATCGAACTCCGCCTCCGAGATCTCCTGCACCGGCGTGCGCTTGCCATAGCCGGCATTGTTGACGACCACATCCACGCGCTGCCAGGCCTGCACGACGCGGTCCCGCACAGATTCGAAGTCGGCTTTGCGCCGCACGTCCAGGGCGATTCCCAGGGCCGTCTCGCCCGAGGCATCGAGCTCCCGGGCCACCCCCGCCGCCGCCTCGGCATCCACATCCGTCACCGCCACCCGGGCTCCCGCACGGTGAAAGAGCGCGGCGATCTCCCGCCCCACGCCCCGGCCGGCTCCCGTGACCAGCACGATCTGTCCATCAAAGCGGAAATTCACCTCCCCACCGGGGAGCGTTTGCGTCGTATTCATATTCATGATTGTCCTCACAGCCTGATTTCATTGCGCCGGATCAGCGGGCCCCATTGCGCGAGCTCATTGTCGATACGCTGCGCCAACTCGGCAGGCGTACTGCTGCGCGGCTCAGCCTTTTTGTTTTCGATCGCCTGACGCACTTCAGGCTCGGCCACCGCGTGGACGATGGTCTCGTTAAGTCGTTCAATGATGTCCTGGGCCGTGCCCGCGGGCGCCAGCACGCCGAACCAGGCAGTACTGGTGAAACCCGGCAAGAACTCCGCTACCGCGGGTACATCCGGCATCCAGTCCAGGCGCTCCGGCGAGGCCACGGCCAGATAACGGGCCCGTCCGCTCGCCACCATCGCGGTGCCGTCCAGCGGATTCACCCAGGCGGTTTCCACTTCACCGGCCATCACCGCCGTGCCCAGCGCGCCGCCGCCGCTATAGGGAATATGCAGCACCGACAGGCCGGCCAGCTCGTTGAGAAACTCGCCCGTCAAATGCGACATCGAGCCCGTGCCCACCGATCCGTAGTTGAGCTTGGCGTCCGGCTGTCGCGCCTCGTCCAGAAACTCTTGAAAGTTCCGCGCCTTCAATTTGTTGGAGCCCACCAAGGCGAGCGGCACCAGGGCGACGGTCGAGACGGGGACAAAGTCCTTTCGTACATCGTAGGGCACCTCCCTCAGCAGGCTCACGACGGCGCTCGGCGCCGAATTGCCAAAAATCAGGGTATACCCATCGGGAGCGGCCCGCGCCACCAGCTCGGTGCCGATCGCACCCCCGGCTCCGGGCCGGTTCTCGACGATCACCGGCGTGCCCAGCTGCCGACTCAAGGATGGCTGCACTGCCCTGGCCAACTGGTCCGTACTGCCCCCGGCCGAATAGGGAACAATCAATCGTATGGGCTTCGACGGCCAGGTTTCGGCCTTGGCCGCGCCCGCCAGCGCAAGAGCGGCCAGGGCACTCATGCTCCAGGCCGCAACGGCGCCCGCCCGGGGGGAGGTCAGCCGCTTACAGCCGCCATCGTCAAAACCCGACACCGGCGGAGCCTCGCCCCGCCGAGCCAAGCCCGGCACGCCCTGACCCGCTCGCAGGCCAACCATCATCTGAACAACGCAAACGCCTAGACGCGTGGTAAGACGACGCATCGATATCTCCTTTTTTCCAAGGTTTCAGGTTAGAGATCCAAGGTAAGCACGGGTGAGCGCGAGCCGGAGCAGCAGACCATGATCGAGCGGTTCTCCTGCTTCTCGGGCTCTGTCAGGAAGAGATCGCGATGGTCGGGAACACCGTCCAGAACGGCCACGCGGCAACTGCCGCAGATGCCTTCCGAGCAGGCAAAGCCGACGTCCACTCCGGCATTGAGCAGGGCATCCAGCATGGATTCGCCCGCGTCGACATCCAGCGTGACCCCGCGCTTGGCAAGCCGCAGCTGATAACCGCCATCGCGGGCCACTTCGGTATCCGCCGCGAAATACTCATAGTGCAGGCGTTCGCCCAAGCCCTCACCCAGGCTACGGTAGCGATCGAGCATGCCTTGCGGGCCGCAGCAATACACGTGGGCATCGCCCGCCGAAGCCAGGATTCGCTCCAGATCCAAGCGCGGCGTTTCGGGCTCGTCGTCGATCGTCACGCCCGCGGACGGATAGGGTTCCAGGCGATCCAGGAAGGCGCCGCGCGCCCGCGTGCGGACCGCATAATGCAGCTCCCAGGATCGGCCCAGCGCCTCCAGCCGGGCGATCATCGACAACATGGGTGTAATACCGATACCGCCCGCGATCAACACGCTGTGCGGCGCGTCTTCGACCAGCGGGAAATGATTGCGTGGCGCGGAGATCGACACCATGTCTCCCGGCCGCCAGCGTTCGTGGATCGCCCGTGATCCGCCGCGGCTCCCGGGCTCCAGCTGCACCGCGATCTCATAACCATCGCGGCGGGCCGGATCGCTCAATAAGGAATAACTCCGCGTCAGCCCCGCTCCAAGCTCGACGTCAATGTGGGCACCCGCGGTAAATGCCGGGAAGCCGCCGCCGTCGGGCGGCTCCAGCCGGAAGGCGAGGATACCCTCCGCCTCCCAGCGAACCTCGCGTAGCCTTGCCTGCTGCATTCGCCATCACTCCTGCGGCAGCCAGCGCACGGCCTGTTCGAGCTGGGCCTCATAGGCGTGCTCGAGCGAGACTTCGGGCGCATGCAGGAACGAGCCCGAGCGCGCACCCTGATAGACGGCCGGCTCCTCGGAGCCCGGCGGCAACACGCCCTTGTCGCGCCACGCGCGCGCCGCCATCAGAACACGCCGGCGGGTGCGCGCGATCATCTGATCGGTCGGCGCCAGATGCTCGAACGCATGATCGGTAATCGACCCCATGCTTTCGGTCACCGCCTGATCCTGGATCGTAATGTTGCCGATCCCGGTGTATTGCTCTCCGCTGCGCTGGGATTCGCGATCGATACCCCAGTCGTTGTAGGCGCGATCGCGGCATCGCCAACGGCCATACCAATCGGTAGTGTTGGGCTCGTAGACGAACTTCTCGTACAAAGGCTCGCCGTTCTTGCGCGTGGAAATATAGGCCGGGTTGCCTTCGTCCACGCCGCCCGAAATATCGAACAGCATGCTGTGATGGTCGTCCATCGGCACCCAGGCGCGCGCGATCGCCCGCGTCGAGAAACGCGCGTTGGGCGTTTGTGTCCAGAACGGGAACATGAAATGCGCCACGCGCCACGACATCTGCCCATCGTCATTGGGGCGAAAACCGCCATACATGGCACCCCAGTCGGTGTTGCGCACTTCGAACTCCGGCGACCGGTTGATCACAGTTGGCCGCATGGGATGGTCCTCGGGCAGATCGTCGGGACCGAGCATGCCGACGTGCAGGAAGCCGACGTGCGAGGTATCGATGTCGCCTTCCAGCGCCTGCAACCAGTTGCATTCGCGCTGCAGGCACCAGATCTCGCTATTGGGGATGAGGTTGGCCTCGATCTGGGGTAGCGGCGGTGGCGAAGCCTGGTGGCGCCCCATGTATACCCAGACCAGGCCGTTGCGCTCGGCGGTGCGGTAGGCCTTGGCGTGGACGCGCGATTTGAAATCCTGATGCGGAGCCACGTTGGGCATGTCCACACAATGACCATCGGCGTCGAACTTCCAGCCATGGTAGACACACCGCAGCCCCCCTTCTTCGTTGCGCCCCAGGAAGAGCGAGGCGCAACGGTGCGGACAGCGGTGGTCCATGATTCCGACGCGCCCGTGGGTATCGCGAAACGCCACGAGTTTTTCACCCAGGATCATCAAGCGCACTGGGTCCCCGTCCGCCTTGACCTCGGACGACATCAGGGCCGGCATCCAATATTGCCGCATGAACTCGCCCATGACGGTACCCGGGCCAACGCGGGTTAGCTCCACTGCATCCTTCGTTTCCATCGATTTCTCCAAACCATGGTCAAGCCATCATTCAATTTCTACGATGCCACCTGAATCGGCACCGCGATTCGTGACCGAATGATAGAAGCCCATTCGATAAGCGTGGATTCGATCCGGCGGCAAGATATTCAAAAACCAGAATTTTCATCATCCATTAAGCTCCGAAAACCTCAATCATTGATAGGATAACAATTCTCATTAACAATAAATAACTTGACCCTCAAGGCCGGGATCAATGAGCCCAGGACAGAAATCACTCGCGACCCTCGGTTTTCAGCGCCTTCATCAAGCGGTCATTATCCCGATTGTTGAATATGGCGCCGCCTCTTCGAATCCCATGCGCCGGGCCGAGTTTCTAGAATTGGAGCCTGTTACGTAGACGGGCTCGCCCGGCGCCAGCGCTCTCGCCTCCCAGACTCAAGGCGTGGCCAGAACGCCGACCGCTGCCGCCCAGACAGGAGATACACCATGTTCTTGCGCAATATGTGGTACGTCGCCGCATTCTCGACCGACGTACAGCCCGGCAAATGCTTCGGTCGCCGCTTCCTGAACGAACCCGTGGTGCTGTTCCGCACCGCCTCGGGCCGGATCAGCGCGCTGATGGACCGCTGCAGCCACCGGGCCATGCCTTTGAGCGAAGGCCATGTGGATGGCGAGATCATCCGCTGCCCCTACCACGGCGTGGAGTTCGCGACCACCGGCACCTGTGCGCGCATCCCCGGCCAGGACCGCATTCCGGCGGCCGCCAACGTCCGCTCTTATCCGGTACACGAGAAGGACGGCTTCATCTGGATCTGGATGGGCGATTCTGAGCTCGCCGACCCCGGCCAGATCCTCGACAACCCGGAGCACCGCGACCCGGCCTGGAGCTGGCGTCCGTACACGATGCACGTCAAGGCCGATTGGCAACTGTTGGTCGACAACATCCTCGACCTGACCCACATCGTCTATATCCACGCCAATACGATCGGCGGTTCGCCGCAAACCCACTTCGACGCCAACGTGAGCATCGCCTTCGACGGCAATAAAGTCACCTTGCTGCGCAAGATGCCCGACTCCGTGCCGCCCCGCACCTACATAGCCGCGGGCGGCTTCAAGGGCAAGGTAGACCGCTGGCAGCAAGTGGAGTACGAGCCGCGCCACGGCAATATTCTGCGCGTCAATGCCGGCGCCTGTGATGCCGGTACGGGCGCCTACGAAGGCCGGCGCGACAACGGCTTCGTTCTGCTCAACGTCCATGGCGTCACACCCGAAACCGAGACGACCACGCACTACATCTGGACCATCTGCACCAATGCGCCCCGCGAAACCGGTGTGCCCGAGCTCCTGTTCGATCAGTTCTACGAAACCATCTGCGAAGACGAACGGGCCCTGGAAGCCCAGCAACGGCGCCTCAGCGATACGCCGGACCTGGGTTTCGTGGGCATCGCGAGCGATGGCGCCGTCAATCGTGCCCGCATTCTGGTGAACAACCTAAAAAAAGCCGAAGCCGAAACGGCAGTTGCTTGAAAACTCCCATCGCACGATCGATTACGCTTTGTCAATGTGGTATCCCATGCCTGGATGGGTCTTTGCCGCTGTCATCGCTACCTGGCACGAGTCTTTACATATGCCGGCAAACGCAGCTCTCTCGATATTCATTTTATGAGATAAAAACATCATGAAAATGATCATAATTTCTTTATCTCATCAAGCCGAAAATCGGCGAATACCCGATTTTTCGATTTCGTCGGAATCAACATGACTGCATTCGATTACATCGTGGTTGGCGCGGGATCCGCCGGTTGCGTGATCGCCAACCGGCTGTCAGCCGACCCCTCGATCCAGGTCGCCCTGATCGAAGCGGGCGAATCCGACCGCGCCTTTCCGCTCAACGCCAAAACTTCGCTGCCAGTGGGCAATATCTTCCTGTTGTCCGATCCTCGCTATAACTGGCAATACCGGATGGAAGGAGGCCCCGGCACGCAAGACCGCGAGCTGCCTTGTCCGCGCGGCAAATTGCTGGGGGGCTGCAGTTCGGTCAACGGCACTGTGTATATCCGCGGTCATGCCAGCGACTACGACGACTGGGCGGCCCTTGGCAACACCGGCTGGAGCTACGCCGACGTACTACCCGCCTATCTCCGCCATGAACACCGGCACGGCTCCGCCTCGCCGCTGCACGGCAGCCAGGGCGAGCTGCACGTACAGCGACCCAAGGCCAACCATCCGCTGGCCCACGCTTTCGTGGCGGCGGCCACCGAAGCCGGCCACGTCCGCAACGACGACTTCAATGGCGCGAGCCAGGACGGTTTCGGGCTTTATGAACTCAACCAGCACAACGGTGTCCGGCAAAGCAGTTCCCGCGCCTTTCTGCATCCCGTCCTCCACCGCAGCAATCTCACCGTCCTGACCGACACCCGGGTCGAACGCCTCCTGTTCTCCGGTTCGCGCGCGGAAGGCATGACTGTGCTGCACCGGGGCGAGCGGCGCGCCCTCAGAGCCAGTCGGGAAGTGATCCTGGCCGGCGGCACGATCAGTTCCGCCCATTTGCTGCTGCTCTCGGGCATAGGCCCGCAGCCGCAACTGCGGCAATTCGGCATTCCGGTGATTCGCGAGCTGCCCGGGGTTGGCGGCAATCTGCAGGACCATCCGACGATCTTCCTGGCAGTAGAGGATCCCAGCGGCGAGACCTATGCGCTCTCGGCCCGCTCCCTGCCCCGCGTGCTTCTGAGCCCTCTGTCGTACCTGGCGCAGCGGCGCGGCATGCTCGCCTCGAACGCCGCCGAGGCCGGCGGGTTCCTGCGCACGCTGCCGGAGCTGGCCAGGCCCGACGTCCAGATGACATTGCTCGTCGGCCTCAAGGACAACGCCCGCACCATCCCGCGCCGGCATGGCTATGTCCTGCTCGTCCAGTTGCTGCGTCCGCTCAGCCGCGGCAGCCTCGAACTGGCGTCGGCCGACCCGCTCGCTGCGCCCCGCATCCGGGCCAACTTCCTGGAACACACCCAAGACCTGGAGACGCTGGTCCGCGGCCTGCAAGCGGCGCGGCGCATCGTCGCCTCGCCCGCCCTGACTCGCTACTCCGGACACGAAATCGAGCCAGGTCCCCAGGTCAGCACCTCAGGCGACATCGAAGCCGCGATCCGCCGCCAAGTGCTCACCGCCTACCATCCCGTGGGTACATGCAAGATGGGCCCGGCCTCCGACCCGTTCGCCGTGGTCGACCCTCAGCTGCGGGTCCATGGCATCGACGGCTTGCGCGTGGCCGACGCCTCCATCATGCCCACCATCATCGGCGGCAACACCAGCGCGCCAGCGATGATGATCGGCGAACGATGCGCCGAGTTCATCTTGCGCCCAGCGGCCCAGCCCGCCACGGCCCCATCCAGTGCCGACTCCCTCGCCTTCGCCTGACGCGGGCCGGTTTTTTTCCGCAACGCCCTTTTTTTCAAACATGACCTTGCCCCAGTCCTTCTCCTTGCCTCCGTTCCTTGCCTCGAGACCCAAGCCATTGTTCATCGATGGCAAGTGGCAGCCCGCCCTGAGCGGAGCCACCTTCCAGACGCTCAATCCGGCTACGGGGCAGGTTCTCGCAGAGGTGGCGCATGGCGCCGCCGCGGATATCGACCTGGCGGTGGCCGCCGCCCGCCGCGCCCTGGAAGGCCCGTGGCGCCGCTTCCGGCCCGCCGATCGCCAGAACGTCATGCTGCGGCTGGCCGATCTGGTCGACCAGCATTTCGATGAGCTCGCGCTGCTCGACACGCTGGATCTGGGCGCGCCGATCAGCCGCACCCGCCTGGGCCGCACTCGCGCCGTTGCCCTGCTGCGCTACTACGCCGGCCTGGCGACCTCTACCCATGGCGAATCCATCGAAAGTTCGGTACTGCCCGCCGAATCGCTGGTCTATACCCGGCAGGAGCCCGTGGGAGTGGTCGGCGCGATCAATCCCTGGAACGGCCCGATCGGCATGGCCATCTGGAAGCTCTGTCCCGTGCTGGCCTCGGGCTGTACCCTAGTGCTCAAGCCCGCGGAGCAAACGCCGCTGTCCACCTTGCGCCTTGCCGAATTGACCCTCGAAGCCGGCATCCCCGAGGGCGTGGTCAACGTCGTCACCGGCATGGGCGACGCCGGCGCAGCCCTGGCCGCCCATCCCGGCGTCGACAAGATCGCGTTCACCGGCTCCACCGAAGTCGGCCAGAAGATCGTGCAGGCTTCCGCCGGCAATCTGAAACGGCTCTCGATGGAGCTGGGCGGCAAATCACCCAACATTGTGTTTGCCGACGCAGACCTCGATATCACGGTGCCCGGCGCGGCCCGTGCGGTGTTCGCCAATTCGGGCCAGATCTGCAGCGCGGGAACGCGCCTTTTCGTCCAGCGGCCGATCTACGAAGAATTCGTCCACCGGCTCGCCGAGCATGCGAACGGGATGCGCCCGGGAGATCCGCTCGATCCCGACACTCTGCTCGGCCCATTGGCCTCGCAGGAGCAGCTCGATCGCGTCACCCACTATATCGGTATCGGGCGCGAACAAGGCGCCCGCACGGTCGCAGGCGGCAGCCGCATCGCCAGCGGCGAGATGGCCAACGGCTATTTCATGCCGCCCACGGTGTTCGTCGACGTCGACGACCGGATGCGTATCGCCCGCGAGGAGATCTTCGGCCCGGTGGTGGCGGTGCTGCCCTTCGATACGGTCGAAGAAGCCATCGTGCGCGGCAACGATAGCGAGTACGGGCTGGGCGCGGGCGTCTGGACCCGCGACCTCAATACGGCCCATCTCGTCGCCCACGGCTTGCGTACCGGCACCGTGTGGGTCAATTGCTACCAGGTACTCGATCCGGCCGTACCGTTCGGCGGCTACAAGATGAGCGGCTATGGACGGGAATCGGGCAACGAGCACATGCGGGAATACCTGCAGACCAAGGCGGTCATGCTCAATCTCGGTTGACGCCGGCGCGCGGCTCCCCTATCACTCACCACACCAAAAGTCCCAGGAGACTCTCATGTTTGCAACCCAACTTCCACGCCTCGCCACCCGTCTGGCCGCTACCGCCGCTCTGGCGCTCGGACTCTACGCGGGAACGGCCCAGGCGCAGACCATCCGCTACTCCAACTGGCTGCCCATCACCCATCCGCTGCTCACCAACGTCATCCAGCCCTGGGCAACGGAAGTCGAGGAGGCCACGCAGGGCCGGGTCAAGGTCGAGACCTTGCCGAAGGTAGTCGGCGCCGTGCCGGCGCAATTCGATGTCGTCCGAGATGGCATGGCCGATCTGGCCTTCGTCATCCACGGCTACACGCCGGGCCGCTTTCGCGCCCACGAGATTCTCGAGCTGCCCTTCCTGGGCGACGATGCCGAAGCTCTGGCGGTCGCCTCCTGGCGCTTGCATCAGGAACACCTGGCCGCGCTGAACGAACACGAAGGCACGGTACCGCTGGCCATCTTCACGCAAGGCCCGGGGGCACTGTTCTCCATACCGGGGCCCATTCAGTCCATCGACGATTTACGCGGCCTGAAGATCAGGGTCGGCAGTCCGTCGCAGATTCCCATGATGGACGCCGTGCGCGCGGTATCGGTTCAGCGGCCGGTTTCACAGCTCTATGAAATCATGTCCACCGGCGTGGTGGACGCCGCCCTCTTGTCGCGTGAAGCCGTCAAGAATTTCAACGTCGGGCGCGCCATCAAGCACGGGCTGCAGATTCCCGGCGGCTTCTCCAACCTAGGCATGTCCATCGTGATCAACGAGCGCACCTGGAACCGCCTGTCCGCCGAAGACCGCCAGGCCATCATGGCACTGTCGGGCGAAGCCCTGAGCCGCCGCATGGGCGCGGAGTTCGAGGCCATGGATCGGGCTGGACTGGAAGACGTCGAGGCGCACGGCGGAATGCTCTCGGTTGCTGATGACGACTTCGTCGCCGACCTGCGCCAGGCCTTTGCCGTCGCCGATAGCGCCTGGATCCAGAAGGCCCAGGCCGCTGGCCTGGCCGATCCGGAAGCGGTGCTGGCCGACTTCCGCGGCAAGATCGTCGAACTCCAGACCCCATGAATGCCATGTCCACCTCGCTTCCCGAAACCGGCTCCAAGCCGGCCACCGCGGTTCACGCTGGTGCCGCGGGCCGAGGCCGCCGCGTTTTTCTCATGCTGAGCCAACTGGCCGACGGGGTGGCGGCCATCGCCCTGTTCACGCTTATGGGCATGAGCTTCGTCGACGTCGTTGGCCGCGAACTGTTCAACCAGCCGCTGCCCGGCACCATGGAGCTGACCGAGATCCTGATGGCCACTATCATCTTTGCCGTGCTGCCCAGCGTCAGCCATCGTGGCGAGCAGATCGCCGTCGATCTGCTCGACGGGGTGGTGCCTGCCTGGCTGCGGCCCGCCCAGCGCATCGCAGCGCACCTCCTGGGCAGCGTCACGTTCGCGGTGATCGGCTGGCAGCTCTGGGTCGATGCCGGCAAGCTCGCCCGCTACGGCGGTACCACACCCTATCTCGATCTGCCGCTCGCCCCCATCGTCCAACTCATGTCGGTCCTCGCCGTGGCCACCGCCCTCGGCTTCCTGACCGGCATCTTCCGTCCCGCCAAGGAGCCGCGATGAACGCAGCCGCCATAGGCCTGGTGGCCTTGCTCGCGCTGGTGTTCGCGCGCGTGCCCATCGCCGTCGCGCTCGCCGTGGTCGGTTTCATCGGCTTTTCGATGCTCACCGACTGGCAGCCGGCCCTGGCGCTGGCGGCGCATACCGCCAAGGAAGGCTCGCTCAACTTCGGCCTGGCCGTGGTGCCGCTGTTCGTCCTCATGGGCAATTTCGTCACGCGCGCCCGCTTGTCCGAAGGACTCTTCAACGCCGCCTATGCTTTTCTGGGCCACCGCCGGGGCGGCCTGGCCCTCACCACGGTCGCCGCCTGCGGCGGATTTTCGGCGGTCTGTGGGTCCAGCCTGGCCACGGCGGCCACCATGGCCAAGGTGGCCATGCCCTCGATGCGGCGCTACGGTTATGACGATCGCCTGGCCACGGGCTCGATCGCCGCGGGCGGTACCCTCGGCATCCTGATCCCGCCCAGCATCATGCTGCTCATCTATGGCATCATCACCGACACGCACATCGGCAAGCTGTTCGCGGCGGGAGTGATTCCGGGTTTGATCGGCATCGCGCTGTATATGGCCGCCGTCAGCTATACCACCTGGCGCGACCCCAGGCAGGGGCCGCCGGGCGAGCGCAGCACGTGGCCGCAGCGCCTGCGCTCGCTGCGCGAGGTCTGGAGCATCGCTTTCCTCTTCCTGCTGGTGATGGGCGGCATCTACGGCGGAATCTTCACCCCCACCGAAGCCGCCGGCATCGGCGCCGGCCTGAGCTTTCTGTTCGCGCTCTCGCGCGGCGTCTTATCCTGGAAGGTGCTCTACGAGATTCTGGTCGAAACCGCACGCACGTCGGCGATTCTGTTCGCCGTGCTGATCGGCGCCCTGATGTTCAGCGAGTTCATCAACTACACCGGAGTGCATAAAGGCTTCGTCGAGTGGATCAACCAGCTTGGCGTGCCGGGCTGGATCATCATTCTGGTGCTGGTGCTGGTTTACCTGGTCATCGGCAGCGTTCTCGAGAGCCTGTCGATGATTCTGCTGACCGTGCCGCTGTTCTTCCCGATCATCGTCGACCTGGGCTACGACCCAGTCTGGTTCGGCATCGTCGTGGTGGTCGCCGTCGAAGTCGGCCTCATCACGCCGCCGATCGGGATGAATATCTTCGTCTTGCGCAGCGTGATTCCCGACGTCTCCACCGCCACCATCTTTCGCGGCGTGACACCGTTCTTCTTCGCCGATGTGATTCGCATCGTCCTCCTGGCGCTCGTGCCCGCGTTCTCCATGTGGCTGCCAAACTTGTTGTTCGGATCGTAGCTCGCCGTCCTCGACGGGCCACGCGGGAGCCCGTCTCCGGCTGCCCGAAGTTGGCGGGCCCTCGGTACCACCCACGGGACCAGGGAGTCAGAGTGGCGGCACCTCGTGATCAGCGGGTTTCGAGGGCACCTGCGGATAGCGGGCACGCCCCTTGACCACCGTGGCCGAGACATTGGCGCCGGTGCGTACGAACTGCTGCGTGGGATCCCGCCTTGGTTCGTAATCCCAGGCGGGATGGCCGGCGCCAAGGCGGGCGGCCTGGATCAACCGGCGCTCGGCCGCGCTGCGTCGCATCGCCTCGGCCAGCGCCGATTCATCCCAGTGTGCGCGTATGAGGCCGGCCAGGCCCTCGGCTTGCTCGGCATAGGCTGGCAAAGCCGCGAGGTTGCGCAGTTCGTCGGGATCCTCCGCAAGGTTGAACAGCATCGGCGGATCGTCGGCACAATGGATGTACTTCCAGGCTCCAGCACGCAGCATCAAGCATGGATGATAGGCGCCATCGGCCGTCATCTCGGCGAAGATCGGCCACTCGCCGTCGAGCGAATCGGGATCCCGCAAGGCCGGCGCCAGGCTGCGTCCTTCGAAAGGCGTCGCCGCTTCCAGGCCGGCTCGCCCCGCCCCGGCCAGTTCGAGCAGGGTTGGCGCCAGATCGAGCAGTGACACCGGCGCGGGCACGATGCCGGGCCGCTGGCGAGGCGCCGCCATGATGAGGGGAATGCGCATGGCGCCCTCGAGCAGCATCCATTTGTACCAAAGCCCCTTCTCGCCCAGCATGTCGCCGTGGTCAGAGGTAAATACGATGATCGTGTCATCGATCAGATCCATGTTTTCGAGCGCGGCCACAATCTCGCCAACGCGATCGTCGACATAGCTGGTCATGGCGTAGTAGGCGTGGCGCGAACGCATGACATCGGCCTCGGTAATGTCGTACTCATCAAAGCGATAGATGCGGCGCAGGCGCTGGCTGTGGGGGTCCAGTGTGCCGGGCGGTACCGCCGGTACCCGGGGCGGGTCGATCTCCTGCTCGTCATAACGCGACCAGTACGGTTGCGTTATGACATACGGATTGTGCGGATGGGTGAACGATACCGTGAGAAAAAACGGCTGCTCGCGATCGCGGCCGTAATCGTAAATGCGCTGCACGGCGCGCGCCGCCACCTCGTCGTCGTAATCCAGCTGCAGGCTGCGTCGGCAGACTCCCGATTCCACCACGCTGCGCAGGTTCAAGCCGGTGGCCGCGACCGGGATCAACTTCTGCCAGTCGGGGGTCCAGCCGAAGTCCGACGGATAGATGTCGGTGGTCAGGCGCTCCTGGTAGCCATGCAACTGATCGGCGCCGACGAAATGCATCTTGCCCGACAGGCACGTGCGGTAGCCCAGCGCGTTCAGGTAGTAGGGCAAGGTCGGTGCGCTGGAACGAAAGTCGCTCGCGTTGTCGTACACGCCCAGGCGGCTGGCCAGTTGCCCGGTCAACAGCGAGGCGCGCGACGGCGCACACACCGGAAAGTTGCAATAAGCCTGCGCAAACACGCTCCCACGCGCCGCTAGGCGGTCGAGATGCGGCGTCCGGCAAACCTGGTTGCCGTAGGCGCGCAGAGCGCTCGCCGTGAGCTGGTCGGCCATGATGAGCACGATATTGGGCGAACGCGGCATCTAGAAGCCACTCCGAGTTGGGTTCAAAGGATGGGTCGTGTCGCGGCGCGGCCTGGTGGCACGCCATAGCGGTGGCTTCAATCGACGCGGGCGCCCGAGTCGCGCACCACTTGCGACCACAAGGCATGCTCCCGCCGCATGAACTCGCCGAACTCGGCCTGCCCCATGAGGCGCGGCACGAATCCCATGGAGGCCAGCTGCGTTTGCACCTCGGGCGACCCCAGCACCTCGAGCGTGGCTGCCTCGAGTGCATCGAGCACACTGGCAGGCGTACCGGCCGGTGCCAGCAGCCCGAACCAGGCCGACACATCGAAGGGCGCGACACCCAGCTCCTCGAGCGTCGGCAGTTCCGGCATGGAGTCCACCCGTTCCGCGGTGGTCACGGCCAGCGCGTGAAGCTTGCCGTCCTGGATATGGGGCAGCGCCACCGACATGCCGTTGAGCATGAAATCCACTTGATCGCCCAGCAAAGCCATGGTGGCGGGCGCCGCGCCTTTATAGGGAACATGGACGGCCGGGATGCCGGCCGCCTTGCCGAACAAGACGGCGGCCATGTGATTGGCCGACCCCACCCCGCCCGAGCCATAGCTGAGACCGGCGGCCGCGGCGCGTGAGGCGCGTTTCAAAGCCTCCAGGTCGGGAACCGGGAAGCCCGGCCGCGTGACCAGCACCAGCGGATTGCCCGCCAGAAACGCGATGGGCGCCAGATCGGTCAGCGGATCGTAAGGCAAGGCTTCGAAAAGCTCGGGATTGATGGCCAGCGAACCGATGTATCCCACCACCAAGGTGT
>Ga0265293_10000242_pt1 | contig 136177 bp, 105 predicted proteins | sample Munlanlewell138R_FD_192505 | JGI IMG/M metagenome (GOLD analysis project Ga0265293, IMG submission 192505) | Leachate microbial communities from a municipal landfill in Southern Ontario, Canada - Leachate well 138R | ecosystem: Engineered > Solid waste > Landfill > Unclassified | place...
AAGAAGTCAAGCTCCCCGACGGCTAGTAGACATCGTTTACAGCGTGGACTACCAGGGTATCTAATCCTGTTTGATCCCCACGCTTTCGCACCTCAGCGTCAGTATTAGTCCAGTGAGTCGCCTTCGCCACTGATGTTCCTTCCTATATCTACGCATTTCACCGCTACACAGGAAATTCCACTCACCTCTACCATACTCTAGCTTGCCAGTTCTGGGTGCAGTTCCCAGGTTGAGCCCGGGGATTTCACATCCAGCTTAACAAGCCGCCTACGCGCGCTTTACGCCCAGTAATTCCGATTAACGCTCGCACCCTCCGTATTACCGCGGCTGCTGGCACGGAGTTTGCCGGTGCTTCTTCTGCAGGTAACGTCAGGGTCAACGGATATTAGCCGTCAACTTTTCCTCCCTGCTGAAAGTGCTTTACAACCCGAAGGCCTTCTTCACACACGCGGCATGGCTGGATCAGGGTTGCCCCCATTGTCCAATATTCCCCACTGCTGCCTCCCGTAGGAGTCTGGGCCGTGTCTCAGTCCCAGTGTGGCTGATCATCCTCTCAGACCAGCTACGGATCGTCGCCTTGGTAGGCCATTACCCCACCAACTAGCTAATCCGACGCAGGCTTCTCCAATAGCGCAAGGTCCGAAGATCCCCTGCTTTCCCCCTTAGGGCGTATGCGGTATTACCGTTCCTTTCGAAACGTTATCCCCCACTACTGGGCAAATTCCTACGCGTTACTCACCCGTCCGCCGCTTTACTCAGTCCGAAGACCTTTCGCGCTCGACTTGCATGTGTTAGGCCTGCCGCCAGCGTTCAATCTGAGCCATGATCAAACTCTTCAGTTTAAATCTTTTACCTCTGCCAATGGCAAGAGGAAGTCGTTTCACAGTAACCCGTGGCACAACTTACAAACTCGGCTCAGATGCTCGTTTTCTAACATTTTGAATTGATAGGTCACTTACATCTGATAATTTAATGTCTCAAACTATCTCAGTAAGCGCCCACACGCATTGCCTGATCAATTTTTAAAGAACGTTCGCTCCATCAGAGCGGGCTGCGAATTCTACTCAATTCCTCCAGCCTGTCAAGAAGTTTTTGAATCTTTTTAATCCGCTTCAAACCCTTCCCAACCTCTCCGCTTCCAAGCAACCTTACCCGTCAGCAGAGGCGCGCATTCTACAGCCAACCACAAATCTGTCAACCTCAAAAACAAGGTTTTTTGTAAAAATTACGCTACTCATTAAGGATGGATTCTTGTTGGCGAATTTTCAAGGGTTTCACCCCAGTGTTTTTTGCACTCTGCGCCACAAGGGGAAGCTCGACCCAAGGGCAAACAAATGCTCCCAAAGCAGGGCTCCCTACGCGGGAATGACGATGTTTTACATCAATTGTGCGGCTCGGGAAAGCTCGCCAGGCTTGGCTGATAGCCGATTTCAGGAATAGCGAGCAGTTCCTGGATTTGCTGCTGATTGTTCGTCTTAAATGCCTCCTGCAACGCCACCAGCAGGGGTTTCAACTCCGGCCAGGGAATAACCCGCTCGTTGGCACGCCATATTTTCGAATGATCCGTAGGCAGCGCTTTATGATCAATCAGCAACTCTTCAAATAATTTTTCCCCGGGGCGAATTCCCGTATAGCGAATCTCAATATCGCCGTCGGGGTTATTTTCATCCCGCAGAGACAGCCCGGAGAGATGAATCAACTTGCGAGCCAGGTCGTCAATTTTAACCGGCTGCCCCATATCGAGAATAAAGACATCGCCGCCCTCACTAAGGCCATTGGCCTGCAAGACAAGCTCCGCCGCTTCTGGAATAGTCATAAAATAACGGGTGACATTTCTATGGGTGACGGTAACAGGCCCACCTTCCCGTATCTGGCGACGAAACTTGGGAATCACTGAACCCGATGAGTCGAGGACATTGCCAAATCTCACCATGGTAAAGCGGGTATGGTTAGCCAGCTGTGCTGGCAATCGCCCGCCACCGCCCCCGATTGCAGCCAGCCCGGAAAAATCAACACCATCTAGGGGGCTCAACGCCTGAAGGACAAGCTCCGCCAGGCGCTTGGTGGCGCCCATCAAGTTGGTTGGCCGCACCGCTTTATCGGTAGACACCAGAACAACTCTGCTGACGCCAGACTCCATCGCCGCTGCCGCCAGAGACAGGGTGCCAAAAACATTATTGATAAATCCCTGATAACCATTATTTTCCACCAGGGGCACGTGTTTATAGGCAGCGGCGTGGTAAACCGTATCAACCTGGTATTTTTTAAATATGGTCAGCAACAATTCGGTATCGATAACAGAGCCGATCACTGGTACCAACTCCAGCTTATGCCCTCTTTTTGCAACGAGCTCCTCCAGTTCGCTTGAACAGTTGTAGAGGCTGAATTCACTGTGGTCGACAAGAATCAGTTTTGCCGGCTGGTATTTGCAAATCTGGCGACAAAGTTCCGAGCCAATCGAACCGCCGGCGCCGGTGACAACGATACTTTTCCCAGAAATGGTTTCTTCCAGCAATTCTTTTTTTGGCGGCACCGGATCACGGCCAAGAATATCGGCAACATCCACGTCGCGAATATCATCCACATTCACCAGCCCCTGGGTGAGTTCGTCCAGTGATGGGACAGAGCGGACGTAGACATCAAAGGGCTCCAGAAAGCGAATAATTTCCTGTCTGCGGTGGCGACCCACGGAAGGCAGGGCAAGAAAAACTTCGAAATCCTTGTGATTGCCAACAAGCTCGGGAAATTCTTTGGGGCTGTACACTTTTAGCCCGGCAATCACTTCTCCCTGCAAAATGGGATCATCATCAATAAACGCCACAGGAAAAAACCGCTTGGCCTGCCGCAAGGCGCTGGCCAGCTGCCTGCCTGCGGCGCCAGCACCATAAACGGCCACGGGGTTACCGCGCATTTTTTTCTTGTTCTTCCAGCCAGCAAACTCAAACATTAAATTCGAAAAATTGGCGCCATGAAGCCAGCGCCCCGCAACCAAACGGGAAGCAACCAGGCCAAAAATAGACAGCACCCAGAACAAAATCAGAACACTTCGCGGCAGCTGAGGCTGAACAGGAATCATAAAAAAAATCCACAGCACCAAAAGCGCGCCAAAAGAAACGCCCCGAGCCAATACGGACATCACCTCGACGCCCGCATGCCGGGTTATAGAACTATATAAATCAAGCTTATAAAAAAAGAAAAGTACACAAAGGGGCGTGACAGCAAAAACCTGGGGATAGGTAGCAACAATGTCCCACGGCCACCAGCCGAGGCGAAAGTAAAAAGCGCCAAGGAGCGTCAGCTCAATAATGAGAAAATCGTTGGCGGCAAGAATTAACCGCTTATAGACCCTGGGCAAATGTATCAGCTGAGCTCTCAACGCAGTTCCTCAAAACTGAATACATTAAAAAAAGAACTATTCCTGAGCCGCAGACTGAGCCACATCAAGCCAGCCATTTATTTCAGTAATATTATCGGGAGAAAACTGCCCGGCCACTTGTTGAAGGGTTACCCAATGAAGCATAAGATCATAATGGGCTTGGCGAAAATCCCGCTTTGCTTCGTACAATGTTTGACTGGCTGCAAGAACATCAACAGCGGTTACTGTCCCATAACTAAAACCTTTTTCTTGCGCCTCGACAGATTTTTTTGCTGATGACACCGCTTTGCGGGCAGCATTAGCACGCTCCCTTGCACTTTTGACATTCAAAAAAGCCTCTCGAGCCTTTTTACGCAATTCTCGCTCTATTTGTTCGTAATCTTGCTCTGCCATACGCAATTTAGAGCGAGCCTCAGATACCTGAGCCGATACCTGGCCACCAGAATAAATGGGGATGGTGAGATTCAAGGCCGCAACATAAACCTCAGTTGTGGGTACCTGAGCGTTTTCAAAACCAATGTCACTCTTCTGCGCGGTCAACGACATTGATAGGGAGGGATGCCTCTGCCCGGCTGCCCCCTTAACGCCAGCTGCGGCAGCTTCAAGCGCTAACCGGCTAGATTTAAGGGCGCTGTTATCCTGAAGGCTTTTTTGCACCCACTCCTCAAGACTACCCAGCTCCCAAGCTACAGCAACAGCTTCGTTAAGGGGATCAAGTGACTCTGTAACCTCCCGCCCCAAAACCTCGGAAAGTCCCTCACGGGCAATGGCGACTGCATTGAGAGCTTCAATCTCGTTGGCAAACAGCATATTGGCTCTTGCCTCAACGGCAAGAAGATCAGTGACTTTTGCCAGTTTTCTTTCATGACGGGCTCGAACCTGGTCAAGCTGCTCTTCCGCCGACTCACGCTCCGCTTTGACAAAAGCATAATTATCTTCCGCAGCGAGCACCTTGGTATAACGATCCACTAAATCGACCGCAATCAGGCTGCGGGTTTCGTCATAGCGACTGCTATAGCGACCCGCCTCTTTACTGGCGGCGCGATAAGCTTCCCACTTAGGCTTGTCGTAAAGCGGCTGGCTCACAGAAGCGTAGTATTTTTCACCATTATAGTAATCCCGCGCATCTAGCCCCTGATTTGTCGCTGCATCCCGTCGGGTTCTTGTACCCTGGGCACCCACCGAAGCTTTGGGCAATAGGCCGCCAAACTGATAACGCTCCCGCGCCTGATACAACGCCTCCTCAGATTCGGCTCTGAGTAACCGGGGATCTGACGCCATGGTCTCCTGATAAAGATCCACCAAATTTGACGCCTGCGCGGGCACAGTGGCCATAGTCAACAATAAAACCGGAACCGCTTTGAATCCTTTCATATTCAATCACTCCTCAATTAGCGATCGTGCCATGGCATTGCTCGCTGGTTGTACCAGATATTGCAACAATGTCCTTTCACCGGTTTTGATAAGTACTTCTGCAGGCATGCCAGGCACCAGGGTAAGCCCCGTCATCAGCTGTCGCCCTTCTTCAGTGACGCTGACAGTAGCCTTGTAGTAAGGCGTTCCATCCTTTTCGTCTTCAAAGCGATCTGCAGAAATTTTCGATACTTCTCCCATTATCGTTGGCGTAGTCGCACTTTTAAAAGCACTAAAACGAATCCTGGCTTCGGCACCTATATAGACACGGTCAATATCAGCCGGGCTAACCCTGGCTTCAACAATCAACTCACCATTTTCCGGCACAATATCAAGGATCGGCTTGCCGGCTTGAATAACTCCGCCAATAGTATGGGTACTGAGACCAAGGACAACACCTGAAACCGGCGCTCGAATAGTGGCTCGCTCAACCTTATCGCGAATCGCGGTAATTCTTTCCCCCAGATCAAACACTTTTGCCTGCACCTCTGCAAGCATATCCACGACTTCAGTTTTAAATTTTTTATTTAACTGAAGAATTTCTAACTGAGTTTCACCAATTTTCATCTGGGCCTGGGCAACATTCGCCTGATGATCAGCAATTTCGCCTTTGGTTCTGGATAAACTGCGCTGCAGCTCTACCAATCGGGTTTTTTCTACATAACCCTCGGTGAGCAGCGCTGATAAATCTTCAATTTCATCGGCAAAGGATGCACTCAACTCTTTCTGGCTGGCAATCAGCGCGTTTAAACCCTCAATTTGAGAATTTAACTGGGAAACACGTTTTTCCAATACTTCCTGTTCGCCAATGCGGCTGTTGCGACGGGCATTGAAGATCTGCACCTCATTGCGCGTTGCTTCTACTGCGCGCTCATCGTCAACATCAAGATCCTCTGCAAAAACCACCTCTTCGAGGTCATCGCGCTCTGCCAGCAAACGGCTCTCCATGGCTCTGGCGCTAAAATACTGGCCACGCAGCACACCAAGCTCTGCGCTGAATTGGGTGCCATCAAGTTCGATTAAAGGCTCCCCCTCATCAACATGCTCACCATCGACCACGAGGATTTCACGAACAATGCCACCCTCATAATGCTGTACTGTTTTGCGACTGCCCTTTACAGTAACAACTCCGGGAGCCAGAGACGCACTGTCCAGAGGTGCAAAAGCAGCCCAAGTACCAAAGATACCAAACGTGACCAATAAAATGATCAACCCTATGGTTCTGGGCTTTTTATCTGAGGTTTCCAGATCGGGGGCAACCGAGCTTTGCGACACTATAGCCTGTGTATTCATTGGTGCTCAGTCCTTGGATATAGGGGTGATATTGGTTTGTATTCCAGGGACAGGAACCTGTCTTCTGGCTTGAGATTGGCCAGACTTCATGGCTTCAAGCACTTTTTCTCTGGTATCAAACATCGCGATTTTGCCGTCTGTCAGCACCATCACTTTATCCACCAAATTTAAAATAGACGGACGATGAGTTATAAGAATGGTGGTGGCCCCACGTTCTTTCAGCCCTTGGAGACAGCGCGCCAGCGCCAGCTCGCCTTGGTCATCAAGATTGGAATTGGGCTCATCGAGAACCACCAATACCGGATCGCCATAAAGCGCTCGAGCCAACCCTATACGCTGGCGCTGACCTCCCGACAAAGCGCCGCCACCCTGGCCAATATGAGTATCATAGCCATTGGGCAGCTGCAAAATTAAATCATGGACACCAGCGGCCTGAGCAGCGGCCACCACCTTATTTGCATCCACCTCACCAAAACGGGCAATATTTTCGCTTACGGTACCATCAAAAAGCTCAATGTCCTGGGGAAGATAGCCGAGGAATGGGCCGATTTCTTCCCGATTGTAGTGATTGATATCGGCACCATCGAGGCGAACCTTGCCGCTCATAGCGGGCCAAATACCCAAAATACCCCGCGCCAGCGTCGACTTGCCCGACGCACTGGGTCCAATTATGGCCACGGCCTCACCAGGAGACACCGCAAAAGACACCCCCTTCACCACAGGCGTTTTACTCAGGGGTGGGCCTATCATCGCCTGTTCAAGCCTTAATGCCCCTTTGGGCTCGGGCAGGGACATTTTTTCTGTTTCAGGGGGCAGCTGGTCAAGCAATTTGTTGAGCCTGTCGTACTGAGTGCGGGCAGTGACAAATTGCTTCCATGAACCTATCAACAAGTCGATAGGGGCAAGCGCCCGACCCAGTAAAATAGAACCTGCAATCATCGCGCCCGGACTAACCTGATTATCCAACACCAAAATAGCGCCAACACCCAGAATCAGCGATTGCAGCGTAAGTCGGAATACTTTGGAACCTGTGGTGTAGCCTGCAGATTTATCACTGGCAATACTCTGCCAATAAAGTGATTGGCTGGAATAACCGCGCCAACGATTGCGGATATTGGCAAGCATACCCATTGACTCAATCACTTCCGCATTACGCAAATTTGTCGCCGCCATATTTTGAGCCTGCCCCTGGTGCTTTGCGGCCTCCTCAAAAAGGTGTGCAGTCGTACGCTCATTAAACACCGCGATGGTAATAAGGATGATCGCTGAAAGAATAGCAATGAACCCATACCAGGGACTGAACATAAACATAACGAGTATATAAATTGGCAGCCAGGGAGCATCAAAGAAGGCAAAAAAACCATTGCCCGTCATAAACTGACGTATACCGTTAAGATCCTGCAAGGGCTGGGCATTGCTCACTGTGCCCCCCGAATAAAGCGACTGTTTAAAGCTGGTATCAAACATCCTGTCGGTCAGCAGACTGTCCAGCTTTGAACTGGTTCTCACCAGAACACGGGATCGCACCCACTCAAGGCCACCCATGGTGACCAGCAGAAAAACCATAATCAAGGTCAGCATCAACAGGGTTGTGTGACTGCCACTGCTGATAACCCTGTCATAGGTTTGCATCATATAAAATGCAGGAACCAGCATCAGCAGGTTAATAAACATACTGAACACACCAGCACTGATAAATGAACCCTTGCAGAGGCGAAGAGCCTGCTGAAGATCATTTTTACTGAGGGGCTTAACCATGGCATTAATCCGTGTCTGAAAACAACAACAGGCCAGAAAATGGCCTGCTGGTGCTCTGTAGTTTGGGGCACATTTTAGCAAATCAACGGCGAAATGTCTTTCTGAGCCGGGAAACACTCTACTTGTGACGCAGCTCACAATAATATTGCAAGGGGGTCGCTAATGCATTTTTCCTCTGATGTGAGGATTATGCCCATCGTTGGACGACAAAGACGACATCCAGTGGGGCCATACATCCAGAGACCACTCGGCCACAAGGTACTGCTCATAGAGAATATCGAGCCACTGGCGGGTTTCTTTGGGTGTCATAACCAGCGCCGCCATCGAAGAGCTACCGACAGAAAATGAAATTTGCACACACTTCGTCGAAGCTCGCACCTTTACGCTACTGACAAGCATCGCTGTGGGAGCGGCAGGCATTACCGGAGGAGCTTTTATCTTGTCACTCTTAGCTTTTTGGTGGAGAAACTCCTGTACAGCGCTCAAATGCTGTGGGGATACGGCAGCCCGCGCCACTTCGGCGTTATTGATTTCCGGTTTACTCAAATAGGCGACCACAATCTTGACCAGCTCCCGACAAAGGCGGCGGGTGATCCACAAAGACACAGTATCGTCTCTGGATCGCCCATCCATGCGGATTCTGTCCTCGACTTTACTATAGCTGAGGGTGATTTTCGTTAGTCTTTTTATACTGCTTGCCTGCACATTCACGACAAATCACCCTCAACTGGAGCATAATCAACAAAACTATTGTTTCGCCAACTCCTTACTCAGAAGATCTGCATAGAATTGACGTGCTGCCTGAAGAACTGCCATCTGATTTTTGGTTTGTTCAATCTCGCGATCCACATAGCGAATATTCGCCATCTGGGATTTGGCAATATCACTCAACCCGCTAACTTCATACTCTTTGCCATTAATAGTAATTGTTTGCTCGTTTACTGCGCCATTCTCAGCCATTTTTCATCTCTACTAACAATTGAAATTTGGGGAATCCCCCCGGTAAGTCGCTCTCAGAGAACCCATAGATTCCCGCCAGTGCCAGGACAGTGTGCACGACAGAACGACCGTGGCGCATTCTATCGTTTCAACACCGGTTAGACAAACGGCAATCTACGTCACCCCGCGACGAACAACGCTCACTGCTCTTCTGCCAAGACTGATTTGATCAGCTGAATATGGGCAGGTAACACGCGACTTTTAAGATCGTAATTATCTACAATCGTCTGCCGTCCCTGTGCGCCAATTTTTTTGCGTAGTTGCGGCTGGCTGAGCAACTCATCTGCTTTTGCCACCAACTCACCCCCATTGTGATAATCAAAAAGAACACCGTTAACACCATCCTCGATGACTTCCGTCACAGGGGGTGTAGCTGATGCGAGCACAGGAGCGCCACAGGCCATGGCCTCCAGCATTGACCAGGACAGCACAAAAGGCGTGGTCAGATAGATATGCAGTGAGCTGATCCGGAATAAATTGAGTAGTGTCGCATAAGGTAATTTCCCCACAAAGATCACCCGTGAGAGGTCAAGTTCGTCTTTTACCTCTTCCAGCAGCACTTCCCTCCAGCATTTGCCAGAAGGATGCGGCTTACCATAACTGACTTCGTCACCACCGACAACAAGAGTTATGGCGCGAGGACGGAGCTTCTGCAGCAGCGGCAGGGCTCGCATGAAAACATGAAAGCCGCGACTTGGTTCAAGATTGCGAACGGAATAGGTAATGACCTCATCATCCTCCGACAATGTTACAGATTCCGAGCCCAGAGTATCAATCTTGAGCTTCACACCTGCTTTTGGCGCCAACAATTCTGTATCAACGCCATCGTGAACAACTTGAATTTTTTCTTTAAAGACATCGGGAAATGTACTCCACTGCCATCGAGTAGGACAAACACCCAAATCAGCCATATCTAGAGAAAGCAAATTTGTGGCGTTTTTAGTGCGAAGGCTCATTTTTCCGCCAAGTGCAGTGGGAAACTCAGCATCGAAATTGACGAGAGGAGCATCAGGACTGTGGTAAAACTCGAAGTAGCTGAGAAATTTTGCCCTGGGAAAGACTTCCTTAAGATACAGGGAGTCACCCCAGCCAGGATGGGAACAGATAATATCAGGGTCAAGGCCATTTTTCTGCTGCCGCAATGCCAAGGCTGCCACTGCCTGCGCTCGAATGAGGCTTGACTCAAATTCGCTTGCCAATCCTTCCTCTGCAGCAGGATTGGCAGGCATTTCATAACCAAGCAGGCATATACCCTGCTTGGGAATATAAGCCAACTGACGAGTTACATTGCTCTTTTCGCCAATGGCATAGGCCTGCCATTGGGAGTGTGCGGCAAAATAGCGGGCGATGTAACGGTATTGACCAGGAAAATTTTGATGCACAAAAAGAATTTGCTTCATTGGCAATGACTCTAACCGCAAGATTCAAGTTTCTCCTCTCCACAGCCATTTTGGGAAACATGGCGGACAGGCACAGCTCGCAGGGGTGAACCTTAACATAGATTCACGCAGCTGCTTCACTTACAATCAAAAGCTTCGTCACTACAAAAACTCAAGTCGGCCGCTTCCGCACTCCCTACTTATGAAAATACTATTTGTTCACCAGAGCTTCCCCGGCCAATTCAAGCACCTTGCTCCTGCATTGGTTATGCTTGGACACGATGTCCGCGCCTTTGTATTAACCACAGCACCGGCAAAAAACTGGGAGGGAGTCAAACTCATACCCTACTCACTGCACCGCAGCAACGGCAAAGGCGTTCACCCATGGGTCAGCGATTTTGAGTCCAAGGTTATTCGCGGTGAAGCTGCCTTTCGCTGTGCGGAAAACACGAAGGCTCAAGGTTTCTACCCAGACCTGATCATCGCACACCCCGGCTGGGGTGAGAGCCTATTCCTCAAAGAAATTTGGCCAAAGGCCAAGCTAGGGATTTATTGTGAATTTTTTTATCATCCGACAGGCATAGACGTAGGATTTGACCCTGAGTTCGCCAGCGACGACTCCAGTGATCGCTGCCGAGTGGCTCTCAAAAATGTCAACAATCTTCTCCATTTCGAATTTGCAGATAGTGGTATAGCCCCCACTCATTGGCAAGCAAGTACATTTCCTTTACCCTTTCGCGAGCGTATAAAGGTAGTTCACGACGGCATTGATACCGATATTCTCGCGCCCAATCCAGCAATCAGTCTCAAGATAAACGGTAATCTTTCCCTGACCAAAAAAGACGAAATCATTACATTCGTCAACCGCAACCTGGAACCCTACAGGGGTTACCATATTTTTATGCGCGCCCTGCCCCGCATCCTCGCTGAGCGTCCTAATGCCCGAATCATGATTGTGGGAGGTAATGAGGTCAGCTACGGAGCAAAATCCACCGACCACCGCTCCTGGAAAGACCGTTTTATTGACGAAGTACGGCCACAAATAGCCGATGCCGATTGGGCAAGAGTGCACTTTCTCGGCAAAATACCCTACTCAAGCTTTATAGGCCTGCTGCAAATTTCCACCGTCCACACTTACCTGACCTACCCTTTCGTATTGAGCTGGAGCCTTCTGGAAGCCATGAGTATTGGCTGCGCCATTGTCGCCAGCGACACTCAACCCTTACACGAAGCCATTGACCACGGAAGAACGGGAGTGCTGACAAACTTTTTTGACCACGATGCTCTTGCCGATAACATTATCGCTCTCCTGAACGATCCCGACCAACGCAAACGCCTGGGGAAAGCGGCACGGGAGTTTGCCCGTATTCACTATGACCTCAAGCGGGTTTGCCTGCCTCAACAGCTGGAATGGGTAAAAAATCTACTTTATTAACACTGGCATAAATCATGGATCCGACCTTTTTCCTTTAATACACATAGTGAACTCCTGATTACTTCTTCTTTAAAACTGCGGAATTTCCACCCCTTTTATTATTTGATTTTTGAAGCCGACAATACAGCGAGTAGATAATTTATTTAGGCTCTACGCCAACTTGTTTCAACTGGGTCTATGCAGAAGTATTACTGAAAGATTTAGCCTAATAGGCTAGATTCCTGCCATAACTTCCGCGGCTATAGCCGCGAGCTTACTGCCGTCCATCCCGGCCACCTTAGTGGGATCCACAGCCAATCGACCATCACTCGCCAGTCGAAAACTCGCCGCTACTTTATCAACCAAATTAGGGTCATCCGGATAAAGACAAACCCCTCGCCCAGCTGACACCACCCGTTTCACCAAGTAGAGCTGCTCTTGATTAGTGGGCACCATCAACAAGGGCACACCCTGCATCACTGCATGGGCACAAGTGGTGTGATTGCCCATAGTCACAAACAAGTCTGCCTGGCGACCAACCTTGGTCATATTTAGCAATGTATCAGTAAACGCAACCTCGGGAAAACACTCCCTCATCGACTGAGGAATATTCCGGCCATATACGAGCACAGAGGCTCCATGAGCATGCAACGCAGCCATCAGTTCCTTCATCCTGGCAAACGATGACAAGTAGCAAAACACCTTAAACCCTTTCCCCGCAGGCCATAGGGGTTCAGCACCGCCAATGGCTTCAGGAATGCCCAGATAGGTTTCCCCTGGTCTGGAGCCGAAATGATCCAACTCGGGTAAAGTCAGTAATAACTGACTGTGACATTGAGTAATTAATTCAGCGGGCGTGGCAAGAGCGGATAACCCCCGCTCAGCGTTCACAGCATTAATTAACTGCAACAACCGTGCATCGCCGTCGCGTAATTGGCGATGATTTTCCTCGGTGTTGCGCACTCCCGGAAATACCCCCAAATAGGGTTCATCGGTGCGAGGCATAAGAAAACCGCTCCCGACCATCAACTTCCGCCAAGGCTTTCCCAAGCTCGCCACCAAGGCAGATGGCGCATAGTCGTAGACCACAAGATCAGGTTTGACAGCGGCAAAAATTGTATCCCAGGCGGCTACCAACACAAGCAACTCGGTCTCGCTACCAAAACGCTGCAACACTAGCTGGGCATAGGACTGCAAATGGGGATAACGGCGAACGGCATTACGCCACAGGTAAGGAGACTGAAACAGATTGAAGTTATACTGGCGACCAAACACCGGGACAATATTGACCAGCTCCTTGGCAGCCAGGGTCACATGATGACCAGCGGCGATGGCAGCGTCGATAAAAGGTTTGAGGTTAGTGAGATGACTGAGTCCAGAGCCCATCTCCCATACACAAAGTACATTCGCCATAGCACCGCCCAGTTTAAGTTGTAATCGATCCTACCCATTCCAGCATCACAGGTAAGCAGCCACGATGATACATAAAGCCACAGCAGGCACAAGGACAAACTCGACGCCCACAGTCTCACCCCAACATCACCAACTGCTTGCGGAAATTTATCGGCTGGCTCTGATTCACCGGGAACAGCCAGAACCCACCACCAGGGACACCCTGAATACAAAGCACCCCAAGCACCTCGACACAACAGATCAACGCCTACTCTACGATATCACCCTGCTGACCAAGCCCAAGCGATTCACCAGCATCGACCGGGTGGTTCTGCAGCTACTGCGAAGCTTCATCAAAATCGGTGTAAAGGTTACACCTGTGGTGTTTGCCGATGGCTATTGGCGCCTGTTTCAGCCCCTCAACCTTGATAGCCCGCCACTGACAGGACGGCTCTCGGCGACATCGCTGACTGTGGAACCTGGCGACCTTCTGCTGCTAGCGGAAATCGACTACGGTCTGCCCCCTATCGCCTTTGCCGGGCTGCTGGAGTTAAAGCGCCAGGGGCTACAAATCGGCGCTATGGTCTATGACATGTTTTACCTCACCCACCCACACTGGTTTCAGCCTCGAGAAGTGCTCGGTTTCTACCGCTGGTTGCGTAATCTCAATCGGGTGGCGGACAGGTTTTTTTGTAATTCACAGCACTGTGCACAGCACCTTGCTCACTGGCGTCAGCTCGCCTCCAAACTGTTGGACGGACGCACTTCGGTGCCAATTTCGGTTTTCCCCCTGGGAGCCGATGCCCTTGGAGAGGGAAGCCGCCCCGGCTTCCACTCTGACACCAAGGCCAACGGTTTTCACCTGCCACCCGGCACAGCACCCACCTTTCTCACCATCGCCGCCCTACACTACCGCAAAGGAGTGGATCTGCTGGTGCAAGCCTTCGACCAATTGTGGCACCACGGGATCGACACGCGACTGGTTATTAGCGGCATCAACAGGGACGACGGCCTGGCGGCTTACATAACCGGCCATCCCGAATTCGACAAACGACTTTTCTACCGTGGATTTATCGGCGACAACGAACTGACAAAACTCGCTGCTGATTGCGAAGCGTTGATCGTGCCGTCGCGGGAAGAAGGATTCGGTCTGCCCATCGTAGAGGCAGTACACCTGGGTCTGCCAGTGATCGCCAACGACATTGACGTGTTTCGCGAAATCGCCGACGACCAATTATTTTACTTCGACGCCAGGCGACCCGGCCACCTGGCTACCCGTCTGACACAATGGTTGGCTCTCGACGCCAACGCCAAGAAGAGCTTGCTAACACAACGATACGCCATCAGTTGGACGCAATCGGCTCGGCTGCTGGCAGGTCTTTTGTGGGAGCAGGGTTGAGGCGACGACGCCAAGTAATTGAAACCAGAATAAAATCCAGTTTATTGAGGAAAATTAGTGCGCCACCTCAGATCCGGATGGCCGGTTTCAAAACCTGACCGAGCATCAGATGACTTAGCACTTCATCCGATGCGCCAGTGTTTATCAGTTTTCCACCCATTCGTTATAGCTATCTCGCACTAATGATGTCACTGGAAGATGAATGTTCAGCTCCCTGGCGGCGGCGACAACATTGTTGACATCCTTCTTAAGGATAGGGCTATCGAAGCGCACAGGATTTTCAAGGGATGAAATGCGCGCACCATAGGTTTCCAGTGTCGCACTGTCGGCAAGGCCACCCTTCAATGCCTGTCGCACCTGTTCTGGGTCGGCACCGTCACGGGCTGCGAACAACATGGCTTCACCCACCGCAGCACGGGTGATAGACACAATGATCTGGTTGGCAGCCTTGGCGGTTTGGCCGCTGCCCAGTTCACCGACACGAGTAATATTGCTCCCCATTAACTTGAGGAACGGTTTCATCCGCTCGAAATCCCTGGGATCACCTCCCACCATGATGGCCAACTCCGCGACAGCGGCGCCGGCTTTACCTCCCGACACAGGAGCATCCAGCACCGCCACTTTCCCGACACGCCGCGCAAGATCCCTCATATAGGCCGCTGGCACAGAACTCATGCACACCAAGGTATGCTCCGCCGTTAGCTCCTCCACCAAACCGCCGTCACCAAATACCACTGTCTCAATCTGTTCTGCGTCCAGCACCATCAAAAATATCATGTGGCAGTGCCGGGCAATCTCAGCTGCATTGCAACAGGCAACAGCGCCGTCTGCGACCAGAGCCGCCATATTGGTAACAAGGGCATCGTGCACATAGAGCGCATGCCCGGCAGCAAGCAGATTGCGAGCCATGGGCTCGCCCATGACCCCTGTACCGATAAATCCAAGATTTGCCATATAGAGATTGTCCTATGCCTTGTAGTTGAAAAGTAAATGTTGATCTTTGGCCGCATGCTCCTCGTGAAGATGGCTTGAAACCCGAAAACGATTGAGAACGGCTTTCAGGAGTGGCGGATCGTCCCACGGGGTATCCGATGCACACTGCGACAGGTATGGACTGCGGGGATCACGCTGCCACTCAAACGGGAAGACTGTGGCATAAGTATCCGGCAGCGCTGGGGTAATCAACGCTGAGGATCGCCCTGATTGACCACTCAAGCCGTCGTACAGAGCGGCGCTGAGATCGCGACCCACCAAGAATCCGAGATGACTGAGACTGTTAATCCTGGGGTTAAAATCAATCAGGTAGTACTGGCCGCTGACAGGATCGCAGAGGAAATCAAATCCGGAAAAACCGGTTAACCGCCAGTGGCCAACCAGCCGCTCGGCTATCGCCGATACCGCGGGGGTTGAAGCTAGTCTGACTACGGTGGGCGCCTGACGGGGATCGTCACGACGGCCATGGATCTGGACACCGGTCACTTCCGCCAGCACTCTGCCGTCGAGGGCAGACAGGGAATGACGGGTGACGGGACCATTCAGGTACTTTTGCACCATGATCGGGTTAGCAGAAGTAACGTTCCAGCTCACCAGTACTGCTTCGGCCTGGAGTCGATTTGCGCAAATGGCGACACCCTCTCCATTTTGGGAACCTTCTCGCTTGAGAATCACAGGCCAGCCCTCATCATTGGCAAACTCGACAATGTCCATGAGACAAGTAACTCCGCGCGCAGGAAGAATCGGCAAGCCGACTGCGGTCAAGCTTCCCTGAACCATGGCACGCAGAGAGCGAAGCGCCACTGGCCGGTTATCGCCCAATGATCTTTTCACCCGCATAATAACCTCGGGGCAGGCAACGGCGCTGGCGGCTTGCATACCGAGATAATTGAGCACTTGATGGGCGGTGGCGTCCTGAGGAACGATCAGATCCGGCTTCCATTGTCTAATGACTTCAGCCAGATCCCTGCCCACCTGCTCGACCCTGGAATCGTGCCCAACCCTCAAACGGAATCGCTTGGCCAACCGATCAGATTGTAAGAAAAAGGAATTCGGATAGGCGGCCAAAGCAGTTTCAAAGCCACTATCCGCGAGTGCGGCCGGAGAACGCGTACCCACGAATGTGGAGACAAGGTTAACTATCAGGGCTTTTAACATTGTACTGTTATGGTTATCCTCTAGCTGGCATAATGGCCGCCCATTATAAACCCTTACCGGTCGTCCACATGCAGCCACAGGTCAGACATTCGGATCTATCCGTCCTGATTCCGGCTGCTGGTTCCGGCGAGCGCCTCGGCCTTGGCTCCAAAGCGTTACTGGAGCTTTCCGGCCAGCCGCTTATAGCCTGGCTCAGCCGCAAGCTGCTCAATCTCGCCGGCGAAGTTATCATCGCCACACCCAGCGATCAGGTAGAACACTTCAGCGCACTGTGCCCTGGCGCACGCTGCATACAGGGAGGGCAAACCCGCCAACAGAGCGTTAACGCACTGGTTGCCAGTGCCTCCCGCGACTGGGTCTTGGTGGCCGATGTGGCTCGCCCTTTTGCCTCTCTGAATCTCTATAATGCCGTATTGGCGCGGGCGCGGAAAACCGGTGTGGCCGGTGCGTTTCTGCCCCCGGATGTGCCAGTGGCAGAAATCGTCAACGGCAAGATTGCGCGGGTGCTCAAATCTCAGCAGGCCGGGGTCTTCCAGTTACCCCACGGTTTCTCTCGAAAGCTTCTTGTCGGGGTGTTGGCAGAGGCTGAAAAACAGGGGTGGGAGGAGCAATCGACCCTTGAACTGGCAATCCGGGCGGGTTACGACGTGGGTGTCGTCGCTGGCGAAAAAACCAACATCAAACTGACAACCAAAGAAGACTGGCTTTTGGCCAGCTCGTTGACGGAGTACCTCCTGTGAGTTCAGGCAACCTGATCATTCCTGCCAATATTCAACCTTTCCTGTGGAATAATGATCTCAATCCGACGGAGTATATTTTCGCGACCTACCGGGTATCCGCCACCTGTTCCGGTGAAAACGCCGCATTGGGTATGGCTATGGAACAGAGCGCCTCGACCCTTACCATTCAGGGTTATGTGGACGCCGATATGGTCAAGGACTGGACCATTCGCATCCGCAAGGTTGACGAGGTGGAGAACAACGTCAATGACGAGGCGGTAAAACCGTTTTTCCTCAATACGGAAGTGTATGCCGTCGCCGACAAAAACCGCAGCCACTGCTACGATATCGAGCTGGCTGTGCCCGCCTGGTTGCTCGGCAACAAACCCGTACAGTTGCTCAATGTACTGGTGGGAGAACTTCCCCGCCTCGGCTTTCTCACCAGCTTCCGCCTGTCAGGCGTTCGCTTTCCCTCCGCCTTTGGCCCCGGGCCAGCCTTTGGCCGCCAGGGCATTCTGGATTTACTCGGCAAAGACAAAGGACCTCTGCTGTGCCGCGCCATGCGTCCCGGTGTCGGTCTCGACATCCCGATGATGGCCACTCTCAACCGTGATGTGCTTACAAGCGGCTTCCACATGGTGAAGGATGACGAGCTGATCCAGTTCGCCGACTTCACCACTTTCGAAGCCCATCTGAAAGCAATGCTCTCGGCACGGGATGCCGCCATGGACATCACCGGGGAGCGCAAACTGTATATCGCCAATCTGTTCTGTGAACCTGCAGAACTGGCAGAACGATGGGATCTAGCTTTGGAGCTTGGTGTTGACGGGGTATTGGTAGCGCCCTTTATTCAGGGTCTCGGCGTTTTGCCCTATCTCGCCAAACAACAGCAGATGCCCATCATCGCCCACAACAGCTTCAGCGACTTCCTCACCCGCAACCACTTATGGGGTATCGATGACTCCGTACTGTGCCACTGGATGCGCCACCTGGGTGGCGACTGGTTCGTAACCCCTGGCACGTTCGCGGCGGACAATTTCGACATGGGAGCGTGCCGACAACTGATGGAAATCGCCGTGGGCGAAGATAATGGCCTCAAGGGTATGATGCCCAATATCCAGGGTGGCAAGCATCCCGCTGGACTGCCCACCTACCGCGCGGCAGTGGGCGACAACGACTTCACCCTGATCGTTGCCAATTGGGTAGACAGCCATCCAGCAGGACTGAAAGCCGCCGCCAGGGAGTTCCGCGAGGCACTGGAAGACTAAACACTCACCCAGCCTTTTGGCAATATTCAATGATTAGCTGCCAGAGGCTTTCATCCGGTTGATGCCTCAAACAGGCTCGAGCAATCGCCTCGGCCTTGCGCAACTGGCCGGACTCCAACATGGCAACGGTGCGTTGCCATGCAAAACACTCCGTCAGCAGCGAAAACCCTCGCAGATTTTTGGCACAAAGAACTGTGTCAAAATGCGGATCGGGGGTTCGCCAATCCCCATACAATGACTCAAGCCACTGCTCAGGATGAACCAGGCTCCAGATGTGACCTTCCCGCCTGCGTACCTTTTTCAGCTGCACCGGTGGAAATTCGGTAAACCGGTTCCACTCTTTCGGGATATTTGCCATCCAGAATCCCCCTGCGGCACTGGTGGTATCAGTTTCGGCAATCAAGCCGCACAGATCAACCACAAAGCCTGTTTTCTGGTGGACGAAACTGCGAGGGTTAATCAACCCAAAGGAGCGATGATCCTCCTTCCAGCCATCGGCTTCCAGGCAGCGAGCAGCGGCGTTCATTTCACGAAAAGGCAATGCCACATCCATATCTTTATCAAAAGGCAACAATGCGCCATCGCGAACCAAACCCAGCAAGGTTCCCGCCGTGGCAAATCCATGAATGCCAGCGGCGGCGAAACGCGTCAGCACACGCCACAGTAGCAATTCATTGCCAGCACTGTCGAAGCCCCCTTTATGGCGCGGGACTGGCGCACCAGGGGGGATCGCCAGTCGCAACGCCGTCGCTTCGCGGCCATGAATCACTGCTATGGGCAATTGCCCCGCGTGCTTTAATGCCGAACTGTAATAATAATGAGCCTCGTAATTGCCGGGATCCAGCTCGACAGCCTGACGACCCTGAGCCAGAGCTTCAGGCAAATCACCCAGGCCAATCATCGCCCTGCACATCAATAACCGTGTCTGACCGTCCTGCGGCTTTAAGGAGAGAACATTTTCCAGACTGGCACGCGCCTTGTCGTAAGCCTGGAGGTTGCAGTACACCTTCGCCAGGCTGTTCAGCATATCGCTATTGCCTGGCGACAGACGGCAAGCAATTTCCAGACATTGTGCCGCCTCGCGGTTTTTGTTGAGTCGCCTAAGCGCGACACCCAGGAGGTGATATGCAAATGGATGACTAGGGTAATTCTCTATCAATTTTTCGCTTTCGCTAATAACAGGTTGCAGCTTTCCTGAGCGATAAAGCGCGAGGAGCGATTGCCTTGTCTCAGCAGAAGGTGCAGGCAATGCGTGAGATCTGGATCGTGAATCTGGTCGTTTTTTTTTCATCCGAAGAATCATCTGTCCTGAAGGATTGATTTTATGAATCAGTGTCGGCGTCCCGGCGAGAGATCAGCACGCACTTGTTTCGCCGTGAAAGGCTGCCGTCAGGGAAGCGGAACCAGATTCGCGCCGGACACGCGCACAACGCCAAGCTTGATTAGCCAGGTGAGATATCTGGAGGAAAAACGCTGTCGATCTCCGTCAAGTCGCGCCCTCAGCACTGCCGAAGTGGCTGGCCCAGCACTCAATCCGTGCAGCAGTACAGCCACATCTTCTTCGCGAGGCAGTACATAATTGGCGAACTCCACCATGCGCAGTTCGCGGTATTGGCGCACTCGGCCAATGGCAATATCCGCGTCTGAATCCACCAGCTCCAGCAGGGTGTCATTGGTCAGCGTTGAAGACGAATAACCGGCAAAACCCGCAAATGGATCCATCCGCGCGGGCCAGGGCACAGCCGTCGCCTTGAGCTTTGTGGCTCTCTCACGACGCAGTCTGCCCTGGTGTGCCCACAATTGTTCGTACTGGGGAATGATGACCGACCAGTCGTACACTTCCCGTGCGCGCTGGCGCCCGGCTTCTCCCATTGTCCTCCTCAATTCAGGAGAGGCAAACAAACGGGCAAACGCCGAGGCGGTTGCTTCGATGTCGACAGCCACCAGTGAACAGCTATAGCCACAATACATGTCATAGGTGTCCAGGCCAAGGGCGTGACGCAAGGCAAGATCGCGGCCATTGCCCACACCTGGCATCAGGGTTGGAATCCGAAAACCATCGACACCATCACGCACGGTGTCCTTGTAGCCATCCCAGTCACTGACCACAACGGGAATACCTGCTGCCATGGCCTCAATGGGGACTATGCCGAAGGTTTCCTGAATATTATCCGACAAGGAGCACATGACATCGGCACTCGCCCAGGCGGTTTTTCTTTCCTCGGCCTTGCGTCCGTCCAGATTGACAACCCGCACACTCGGACAAGCGAGGGCAGCGCCTTCGGCAAAGGCTCTGGCGATGGAATCATTGCCGTGCCAGCCACACTCCACCAGCACCACTTTCTGGCCTGCCGGCAATCCGAGAGCAGCTTTTTCAAGAGCCTGGTACATGGCGAGGGGATGAGCCTTGGCATGAAAAGACAGGCGCCCCATAAACAACACCACATGGGTATTGGCATCGGCGCCTATAATCCTGCGGGCAGTGGCCTTGTCTTGCTCACTGTAGACGAAATCACTACAGTGGATACCCAGCGGGATTACCGGCAGCAGGGGTTGCGGCATTTTGGTGGCACCCAAGTGTTCCACCAGATAGCGCGCCTGTGCCCTGAGTATCCGTTCAACATTTTCTTTTACCGCACGACTGGTGCAAATCACCGCGTCCCAGGGCTGAATCGGTGCGGTGAACAGCTCACTGATAGAGTCCATGGCACCAGCGCTGGATGTGGTGTGGGTAATGCCGCAAAGGCTCCACAGGCCGTGACCAAACAACGAACGCCGCCAGGCATGGCTGCCAATACCCGGCCCCGGATAATAGACACACCCCGGCAGTTGCAATCGAGCCAGGCTCCTGTCATCCGCCACTTTCACAGGCTCGGTGCGTCCCGCAGAATGAACCGCCTTAGCAAACACCTGCCCAAAATTTCTGTGGGGAACCTGCGCCCAGAAAGTATCCGTCTGGCCGTAGTGCAAAAACCCCCGCAAAAAGGATTCCCCGGCAGCATTGCGACCCATTAGCTTGGAGCCATCGGTGGTGTAACCCTCAGGGTGAAAGTAAATTGCAGCAGTCAAAATGTTCTCCAGAATTTTAGCTGGTCAAGATGGTTAAAGATTGCCCACTCAAAGCAGTTGAGGTGAAACCACACCAGCTTCCCGCCCCAATGGACGCAGAAAAACTGAAGGGCGTTAGATCACTACAGACAATCGCTGACATCGGCAGCCATTGGCCAATAACGCTAGTCGTGACGGCACAGGTAGAAAACGCCCTTTGGCGAACTACTTAGCATCGCCAAGATTTTCCAGAAAACCTACCAAGCGCCGGAATTTTTCCGGTGATAGCGGTTCCTCAGTGACAATGGATCTAACCTGTTCACTGCGCTCAATTGATAAACTGCTAATCCTGTCCACAGGCAGCCCGGTTTTAAACAGCTCATCAGTCTGAATCACCAGCACAATACGTTCTACCTGGCGATCCATCAGCAAAGCCCGGCAGCGCTGGTAAAGATCACTACACTGTAGACGCAATTCCGATCCTGAAGGATCCAGGGTAAGAATATGACTGGTGAGGTAGCAGCTTGCGCCTGCGGCAACCAGTTCAGCCTGTCGCGCAGAGGCAGATGCCAGGGCGTTCTCTGCCCCGACGAAAACGTCCACAGGAATCCTGCCATTATTGCCAACCATCCTGCGCAAGAATTCGGGCACATGGCTTTTTGAGATGGCGGCACCACCCAACAGAGGGGAAAAATTGACCTCATTGATAATGGCGCCGGTTTCAGTCCAGGAGCGGGTGATATCCGTCGAGATAATATCGATGCCCGCCACACTGAGATTGAACAGCTCGGCGGCGCGCAGGGCTACACACAGATTGTCCGGGTGAATACAATGAGTGACATCTTCATCGACACCGCCATCGGCAGTGGATTCAATGATTCGCAGCGGCACCAGTTCACCGTCCCTGGGGATGCTATCCATGAAAAATCCGGCGTCCGCCATTGCCTTCACAGCCAGCTCGTCATCGGGAAAAGGTTCCGATCTCAGCCAGGGCGGCTTGGCATTTTCGGCGTTGTTGCCAAGGACAATGAGCTGGGCAACCGTATGAATGCCGTCACCGGCAACGGATTTTGGCAAACGTTTTACTGCATAGAGCAATTGCCCGTTGGCGACAAAAAGCCGGTGACAGACTCCCGGCACCTCCCGCTCGACTATCACCTGTTTGCGCGGTGAAGCCTTTTTCGCCTGATCGAATGCTGTCGTCAACTCTTCATCGGAGCGAATGCCGACGGACACACCTTCACCGCGGTCACTGTCCGCAGGCTTGACCACCACCGGCCAGCCAAGGTTATGAGCAAAGCGGATTCCAGCCTTGGCAGAGCCAACCATACTATGTACCGGAGCGGGCAAGCCAGCCATCCGCAGCACCCCCGCTGTCAACAATTTATTCTGGGTCAACCGGGTGCCGAGATTGGCGTCGGCATCGGTACTGCTTCGATCGACCTTGCGGGACTGGCTGCCCCAACCCAACTGGTAAACCCCGCCCCCCAAGTGCAGGAACGGCAGATTCATTTGGTGAGCAGCCTTGAGAACCGGAATGGTGGATTTGCCAGACATGGTCATGCGCCGCATGGTGGTGATGACCTGTTTGCTCGCGGTATCACGCAGGTGTTTCACCACCCCGTCATCCAGGCTGCTGGTCATCAACAGGGCAACCATTTTCATGGCTCCGCCGTAGCCAACCCGGTAGCAAAGCGCATCGATATGATCAATATTGGGCACACCGAAGCCTATCCGCCATTGACCACCATTGACCTTGTGCTCAGCAATTCCGATATAACCCGGATCAAATACAGGGACGCCTGCTGCCTGAAAAAACTCCCTGCCGAGTAACAGCCCTCGCCACGCCACCTGCACCGCGAGGAACCTGTCTTCATCCTTGAGAAGGCTAGCGGAACACTTGCAAGGCTCGATGGTCAGGTTGAAAATTTTCCACAGGGCGTTATCCAACGCGGCAAGATTGCCATCGGCCAGCGGGTCAATAGTAATAGCCATCTGACGTAACGGCTGGTGCACTGGCCTTAATACAGTAGCCTCATCAGGAATCGATATATTCATGTTTTGAAGTGCCTTATGCCTAGCCTGGAGCCTATCTGACTCGCCAATTCAGCTCTGATCAGTTTTCCCTGTTCAGTACGGGGGATTTTATCGACCTGGACAATTCTTTTCGGCGCCCGGAACCCCAGACGCGCTACGCAATAGCTGCCGAGCTCCTGCTCGGTGACATGGCAGTCATCCATGAGTTCCACGGCGCACACTGGAATTTCCTGGTGCAAATCCGAGCGTACCGGCATCGCGGCTGCATCCCGCACTGCCGAATGCTCGCAAATCACTCTTTCAATTTCTGCCGGGTAGATGTTGACACCATCCATGATCATCATGTGATCGGCTCTGCCGCAATAGACCAACTGACCCTCTCCCGTCAATTTGCCAAGATCACCTGGCAGGAACCAGCTTCCTTGCAGCGCTTTGCGTGTCGCTTCTTCGTCACCCAGGTAGTGACTGATAACCCCCGGCGTCCTGATCCGCACCAGACCGATGTCGCCAACGGCAAGCGGGAGACCACCTTTTCCAATCACCTGCAGCTCAATACCCCCATAGGGTCTGCCAATGGATCCAGGCACAGAGAACACTTCGGGGGGAGAGGCATCGGAAATCGGCCCTGTTTCATTGGTGCCATAACGCACATACAGCTTGTCGCTTAGATGGCTGGCGATATCTTTTCGCAACCGGTCGCTGACCGTGGAACCTCCCGCCACCAAAGCTCGCAAAAAACCCAAAGCCTGCCCCGGTTGCCTGGCGGCTTTACTGACCAGTTGCTTGAGATGTATGACTGCCGTGTAAAGCACAGTGACCTGATTGCGTCTGCAGAATTCAAAGACATCGCCGCCCATTAACGAACGAAAGGCAATCGAAGCACCGGTAAACAGCGCGTGGAGATACTGGATTTTGGCCACTTGGAAATCAATATTGATAAAAGACGCAATACAGTCGTCCTGCGTTAGAGGAATAGCTTTGTCAAATAGCTCTATCCGTTGCAGAAATACCTGGTGGCTTAGGGGAATGAGTTTCGGTGTACCAGTGGACCCCGACCCGGCAATAATCAGCCAGGGCGCCTCGGGGTATTCCTGGCGAACGCCTGTGTCCACCGGCAGTGATCGGTTGCCGATACTCGTCCTGTCAATCAACAACACTGGTAGGGAGGGATCGTGCCCCTCCGCATGATCCGACGCAATCACGCTCACTCCGGCTCGCATCATCAATTCCGACTTCTGCAGCGGCGGGTAGTTGTCCGGCACGGAAAACACTGTGGCGCCAAGCCGTGCCGTAGCCAGCATAGTCACCAGTACAATTAACTCACTGCCAAAGGTCAGCGCCACCACATCACCGGGCTTCACACCCCCATGATGCAACAAGGTGGCGATCTGCCACACCAGGTTATCCAGCTGAGCAAACGTAAGCCCACCGCCTGGCAAGTGCACCGCCACGGCGCCAGGACGGGTTTTCACCTGCTGGACAATGCCATCGGTTAAGTTGGATTCAACCACAAACCTGTTCCTTGTGTTGTGATCTGACATCAGGCGGACAACCACTCTCCCCCGGACTTGTGTAGATGTACCACATCATCGGGCACCTGGTCAGATTGACGGTCACTGCCGGTGAGGTTAACCAGAATACGTGTGTCAGGAGCCAATCTCCCCTCTCGAGCCTGGTGGATCACCGCTGCTACCGCTGTGGCCGCAGAGAAACAAATATCAATACCTTCGTGTTCCAGCACCAGAGTTCGAGCCTCACGGATCTGCTGTTCACTCACAGCCAGGAAGGTGCCATCGCTCTCCAGCACGATCCTGCGCATATAGGGATACACCCGGCTGGGATCGCCCCGCAGAATCGCCTTGGCGATACCCTGCGGATTGTCGACGATGCAGTGGCCGGGCACGGTTTCTGCCCCCTCCTCCCAGGCGCCCACCATGGGACTGCAAGACGCCTGCTGCACGCACATCAAGCGGGGCAATCTGCTGGCCACTCCCATCTCCAGCAGTTCCTTGGCGGCCTTGTAAACTCCATACACGCCCATGGCGCTGGAAACCGCCTGCACATACCAGTCAATGGGGTCACCAATCTGATCCACCGCCTCAAGCCAGGCCAGCTTCAATCCCTCGCGCCGTCCAAGGTTGAAGAATCCCCGCTCTGAGGTATGGCCGTGGCGGCGGGCGAAATCGGCGGCGACGTTGAACGCTTCGGCAAAACTGGCGCCGTGGAGAATGTAATGGGTAATCTGTGGGGAAGCGGTGTAGTTCACCCGGTTGCGAAAATCACTACCGGTGAACAGGCTCATGGCCAGATTGGGAATGAGGGGGATAAGCTGTGCGTAGGCGGTGGAGCTGTTGCCGGTGGAAGAGGTGCAAAAGTGGCGTACGCCGCTCTCGTACAGGTACGGCAACGATACCGCCGCCATACGGTACTTGGTAGTGCCGGTGGGATTGATTGTCTCGTCCTTTAGATAAAGTTGCCTCAGCCCCAGCAGCCCACCCAGAGCGCGGGCGTGCACCGTGGGTGTCATTCGGGCGTCCCCTGGCAGCAGATCCGGGTCGTGCACAGGAATCAGGTCGAAGTAGCGCTCGTAAGGATTATCGGACTCCCGCAGCCGTGCCCGGGGCAGGTCGAAGTAAGCCTCGGTCATGCTGCCGCAAGCCGGACAGAACGGGGCGTAACTGACACCCGGCTCGGCGTGGCACTGGACACAACGGAGTTCGAATTTTGCTGTCATGCCTTTAAAAACCTCCCTGGGGATAGATACGGATATGGGTGGGGTCTACCCCTCAGCAACTCGATCAGGCTGTGGGCGAGCCCCGCGCACTGCAATACTCCCTTGGAACCACCTCCGGTGACTGTATAGGCGTTGCCGATGCCGGGTAGCAGGCCTGCGATCGGCAGCCCGTCCACCGTACTGGGGCGGTAACCGGCACAATGCCTAAGTACCATCATCTCTCCCAGTCCGGGAACCATTGCGCGCACTCTATCGGCCACTAATTGCCGTCCGCCAGCGGAAGGACCGGGATCCTCGCTGGGATCTTCCCTTGTCCCCCCCAACCAGTAGATATCGTCGTGAGACTGATACAGACCGTTAAGACCATGGGTAATATCCCAGGCAAAAGGCGCGCCGGGCAACTTAACCAGCAGCATCTCACCCTTGACTGGCTTAACCATGGCGCCAAGATTCAGCTGGTCGAGGAATTCCCGAGTCCAGCAACCATTGGCAATCACTACCGCATCGCAGGCCTCGCGGCGGCCATTGACTTCGATATGGGTCACCCACCCGCCCTCACGCACCAAGCTACCGGGATTGGTACGGGACAGTCTTGCCCCCCGCGCTCGAGCCGCCATCAGCAAAGCGCGATTGTAGAGCTGGCTGTCCACCACACCATTGCCACGGGTCAGCAGGCCAGCCACCAATCGGGAACTGAGCCGCGGTTCCAGGAAGCGGGCCTGACTTGCGTCCAGCCACACCGCCTCGAAACCCCCAGCGGAATCGTACAACCGCTGCATCACCCGTAGCTCGTCGACATCCGCCTGTTCAAACGCGAGGAACAGGCGGTCGATCACCCGTAACCGGTAGTCGATGCCAGACAGGATACCGATCGCTTCGCTATGATCGAAATGGAGACGGTGGCAATCCAGCTGGAACGGCTCCAGCACACCAGGAATCTGTGGCCCATGAAGCGGGTTGAGACCACCAGGGTTGGTCTCGCTGGCTCTGTAGGGTTGCGTGAAGTCGTCATAGACAGTCACACTATAGCCGACGTCGGCAAGCAGATAGGCGACCCAGGCTCCACTCAGCCCACCGCCGATTATCGCTATTTTATCCATCCCGTTATCCAGTTATCCAGTTATCCAGTTATCCAGTTATCCAGTTATCCAGTTATCCAGTTATCCAGTTATCCAGTTATCCAGTTATCGATTCGTCCAACAGCCACAGGGAGCACCATAAAAAGGCTGAAAAACCTTGCCCACTCACAGTAAAACGGGTCATCATTCCGATACGGAATGTCGAACCGGCAGTCCTCTGAGAACACACCGGAAAGTGCGGCCAGCTTATGAAGCAACTTGTCGAAATACACACCTATGAAGGCCCGAGCCGAATTTTACCATACCGCAGCGTGGTCGCGCAGTTCTCCTATCAACGATTATTCGGAGAGCCACCGCAGCCCATCGAAGCATCCCGACTTGAGATACTGAAGCCATATTTGGACGACGATCTCAGGGCGCGATTATGGAGTCACTGCCCCTTCCCCCACGGCGCAGCTTTGGCCGCAGTCCTGGCGGTCGCCATCCAGGAAATTCGATGCTCGCTGGGACTGAGAACCGCCAGCCTAGTAGCTCGTAACGGCACAGCAACGGTGGCCAGCGAGTACCATTCCAGCCCCGCCGCCCGACAGGCCTTGAAGCTCGCCATCGAATTGGCTCAAGAGGTGCTCAAGGCGTCGGATTCATCGTCCAGCGCGCAACTCGCCGTGCTGGCACGGCAGGTGCTCCAACAACAGCAGGCTCTGCAACCCAGACCTGTCACTGCGCTGCAGATCAAGGCCGCGCGCAGCCTCGATATCCCTTATTACCCGCTATTTGATCGCGCCAAGTATGTGATCTTCGGCCAGGGTGAAAAAGCCCGGATTTTCCAGGGAGCAGCAAGTGATCGCGACAGCGCCTTCGGCACTGCTCTCCAGCAGAACAAGATGGAAACCTGCCAACTGCTATCCCTCGCGGGCTTCCCTGTGCCCAGGCAGCAACTGGTGAAGGATCGGGAGCGAGCGCAAGCAGCGGCTCGAGCCATTGGCTTTCCCGTGGTGGTAAAGCCTCTCGATGCGGGTCAGGGGCGGGGTATCACAGCCAATATTGTCAACAACAGCGAACTGTCTCACGGCTTCGCGCTGGCGCGCCCATACTCTCAGCTGGGGGTTATCGTCGAGAGTCACATTCTCGGCCTGGATCATCGCATTACGATCTGCGACGGCAAGCTGCTGAATGTACTTTGCCGCGAACCAGCCCAGGTGGTTGGGGACGGTCGCCGCACCATCAGGGAACTTATTGATCGGGAGAACGCTGACCGCGACCCCGAACTCAAACGCCAGGGCTTTCTCAAGAGTATTTGTGTTGACGAAAACCTGACCAAGACACTGGAAAGTAGCGCGCTGACCCTGGACGCCATTCCCGAGGTGGGGCGAAAGGTAGCACTGCGAACCAACGCCAATGTGTCCACCGGAGGCACATTTCGTGACGTCACCAATAACACCCACCCCGACAATGTACAAATGGCTCTCGACATCACCCGCCTCCTGCGCGTCGACACTCTGGGAGTGGACTTCATCACTCGGGATATAGGGCGATCATGGCGGGACGAAGGCACTATTATCGAGATCAACACCTCACCCGGCCTGCTCGAGGGTATGGTGCGTCTGGCACTGAAATCCCAGTTTCCCGGAAACAACCCCGGCCGCATCCCCACTACCCTGGTGGTTACCGCCCAGCCACCCGACAGCCCCCGCCCCCCTGGCCAAGGACTGGTCACGCTCGAACAAGTCTGGCTTGGCGACCAGCCCCGCCGCCTTCCCGGTCGCTCTCTCTATCAGCGCTGCTTGGCGCTGCTGATCGATCCAGCATGCCGAGAATTGGTGGTGGCGGCTCCCTGGCAATATCTTTGGCAACACGGATTACCCCTTGACCGGGTGGATCGCTGCGAGCTACATCACCCCCCGAGCGGCTCTGAAGCAACCGACTTTGCCACCCTCATCAACACACATTGCCGCGCTGTGGATCATTCAGGAGCGGCGTAGAACCGTTCAGCACAGGACAGAGACGAACCCACGCCACTCTGCCCCGAACCCTTCCAAACTCATACTGCAGAACTACGGGGCAGATGTTCCAGAGCAAGACTGCGCAGCTGATCGGAGGCAGTACCCACTCTGGTAGCGAGAGCCCACAGGTCGTAGGCGGGATGCCCGCGCTTGCTGTACGCGGCCGGGCCGAAGCCATTGGCCTGAAGTGTGCCGATAAGTGAGTTTTTGTTCTGACCCCGATCTCGCGATCTCCTTACTCTGGCCCCAATAAAAAACCCGCCCCCTTGTGGGGGGCGGGTTTGAGGTTTTAGACAAACGACCCGGGGTTACGGGTCGCCTGCATGCCGTTTTACACCCCTACGTCAGCGGCGGTCAACAGAGCATCTTCGAACACACCGAGGATTCGGATCTCGCTGGAATCGATGATGTTGTCACCAGCATTTTCCACGTAGTAGTACAGCGCGGTATTGCTAGTGCCTTGTACCAGGTACAACATATCGTCGCCAACATCGGACTGGGCGAGGAAGTTGTTCAGGTACGTCATCATGGTGTCGAGATCTGTCAGATCACCGTTGGTCAGGCCAGTGCCAGTGTAGGCCGCCAGCTCAGTGGTTGCACCGGGTGAAGTATCGAGGGAGAAGTTGTTGGTCTCTGAGGTCCACCCACCTTCCACCAACGCCGCCTCAAGCAGACCATCGATTTGGACCTGATCATTGGCCGGGTTGAAGCCTCTGATGATGTCCCAACCACCGGTGTCGACACCGGTCAACGCGCCGTCATCACCGCGGCTAAATACCACGGTATCACTACCGCCTGTACCGAGCAGAATGAGGTCCGCGCCAGTGCCACCGGTGATAACGTCAGCGCCGTCACCGCCGGTAATGGTGTCGTCACCCATGCTGCCCAGTATGGTGTGGTTACCATCGGCACCGCCAACATTAGTGATGGTGATGGTCAGGCCAGTGGTACCGTCTGCTGCGCCATTGGTTCCGTCACCTTTGACAGCGTTGGACACCGCGCTGAAGTCGAGGAGCTTGTTGCCAGCCACATTCTTGATGACAGTGTGGTAGCCCGCTTCCTCGAATTCGGCAGCGCCAGTCACACTGGCTGCATTACCGGTCAGAACCAGGACTTCGACATTGGAATTGTCCTCGAAGTCTTGATCATTGGTTACACCGTTGTTGCCAATCCGAACGGTATCGATACCTGCACCACCGTTGACAGTATCCAGTTCGCCCATATCGGAGAAGATGATGAGGTCATCGCCAGCGCCTGCATCGACCCAATCGTCATTGGAGCCGACATCGATAGTGTCGTTACCTGCACCAGCCGTGACTCTGTCATCGCCGACACCGGTAGTGATGCTGTCGTTGCCAGAGCCAGTAGTGACGGTGTCATCACCAGCATCACCGGTCACGGTATTATTACCATCGCCAGCATTGATGACATCGTTACCGGCACCGCCATCAATGGTGTCATTGCCGTTACCAGTAGTAATGTTGTCGTCACCATTGCCGCCAGTGACGTTATTGTTACCAGCGCCAGCATTGATGATGTCGTTACCATCACCACCGATAATGGTGTCGTTGCCGCTACCTGCGGTGATGTTGTCAGCGCCAGCACCACCATCCACGCTATTGTTGCCTTCGCCAGCGTCGATGATGTCGTTGCCATCATTACTGGTGATGGTGTCGTTGCCTTCACCACCGTCGATGTAATCAGCGAAGTTGCTGGTGGTGATCTGGTCATTGCCATCGCCACCATAGACGCTCTGACCGGGGTTGCTGCCCAGCAGACCAACGAAGACATCGTTACCTTCGTAGAGGTAGTAGCTGACGCCACCTTCCATCGCCTGAAGGTTGTCGTTGCCGTTGCCGGTGTGGAGAGTTTCCAAGTTCAACAGGAAGTTGGCATTGCGGCCAAGGCCGGTCATCTGAACATTGCCACCGGTCTGGGTCGGATCACCTTTGGCAGCACCGTGGAAAGTGCTGTCGGTGAAAGCCAGGTTCTCGATACCGACGAGCTGGGCATTGTTGAACTGGGTTGCCAGAGTAGCGCCGGCATTGGACGGTGCACCTGCAACATACATCCAGTCATCTTCACCCGTGCCCTGAGCAGAATCCGCTGCCTGGATATGGCCGGCATTGTGGGCGTAGAACTGGTCTTGCCCAATCAGCGAGTCGAGGCCATCAGTGAAGATCAGTGACTCGGCAACAGTAATGGTGTGCAGTCCGTTGAGGGCATCGGGGATCCCGTAGTCCACCTCTTGAACAAGCACGCCATTGATGTATACCTCGACACCAGCAATGGTCTGGATAATGACATCATTGGTAGCACCATCCACAGAGTCATCCAGGGTGATGTTCAAAACACTGTTGCCCGGGACGTTGGGATCAACGGTAATCACCAAAGCTGCGGAACCCGTAGTCTGGTTGATCACCCGGTCAGTCAGATCGATGTTCCAGGTCTGACCGCCGTTGGAGTTGGACTTGAGAACAATGTTCTCGAGGCCCGATACGTTGCGCAGGTCGGCGGCGGTGATGGTGGCAGCACCTTGGACGATCAGAGTGTCCTCGATGGAGTTGTTGGCGCTGGCGTCATCGAACTCCAGGGTGGCGCGACCGTTGATGGAAGCATCGTCGGCAACCACGACATCCTTGATGTTGCCACCCAGCAGGGTGAATTCACGACCATTGAGGGCGTTGAAGGCTACCTCTGTGATGTCGATGACCATCTCCCCGGGCGGCTCCAGCTGGAAGAACACGGAGTCTTCGTCTTCATCATCGCTGACCTCAGGGTTTTCACCCAAGGTATCTACCTGGCTGGCGTCGTCTGACAGGTCGTCATCGACGAAGTCAATGATGTTGACACCGTTTTTCAACAGGAAGTTTTCGATGTCAGTGTCCCAAATAGCCGGAGAACCATTAACAGTTGCACTGGTGTAAACACCGTCCAGCAGATTTTCACGGATGGTCTCGTACTCTTGCCGGCTCATGCCCTGGTCGAACTGCTCGGCAGCCAGCACACCTGGTGCGGTGTACAGCACAGGCAGAGCAGTACCGTTGGCATTGCGGGTGCTGACGGTCACGTCATCGCCATTGGCAGTGTCGAACATCTGCTCGGTGAGATGGAACTCGATGTTCCGGTTGCGCAGGTCGAAAGTCTCGAAGCCCACCACGCCGGCGGTCTCGGAGTCGGTAACGTACACCATCTCACCATTGGTGTTGGTGAGGATCATGGTGTCGGAACCGGCCTGGGTATCGATCTCCTCGTCGCCGCGGATCACGTCGTCGGAGGTGAGGTCTTCAGCGCGCAGGGTGATCTGGTCATCGCCTTCGCCCAGGGTTACATCCAGGTAGTGGTTGGCGCTGACAGATACGGAGTCGTTGCCAGTACCGGTGACGATGGTGGTGACAGTGTCAGCACCGTAGTCGACGAAGTCGCCGGGGCCAGAAACATTGTCGCCGTTGATGGCAACCAGATCGTCGCCTTCACCCATATCGATAGTATGAACGCCGTCGCCGTTGATGGTGAGCTCGTCATCGCCTTCGTTGCCGAAGAAGGTAACATCGCTCATCACATTGATGGTGGCGGTGTCGTTGCCAGCACCCGCTACCACGGTGGGGTTGCCGTGGACCCACATTTCCAGGTTGTCGTGGCCAGCACCCAGATCGATGGCATAGTCACCGATGCTGTAGGTATCTTCGCCACCGCCGACGAACACATCATCATCACCTTCGCCAGCGTCGATCAGACCCACGCCATCGTTGGCAGCAACAGTGGTCAGATCGTCAACATCGCCATGAACGTGGATGGTATCGTTGCCAGCACCGCCGCTGATGTCCTGCAGACCGGTGATGTACATTTCAACGCGGTCATGGCCTTCGCCAGCGATCACGGTGGTGTGGCCCAGCATGATGTCTTCGCCGTAGTAGCCGATCTGGCCCACGGTCAGGTCATCGTTGCCAGTACCCAGGTCGATCACGCTGATACCGTCTTCGCCGCCGCCAACATCAAGGTTGTCATCACCCTGAGCGCCGGTGTAGTTCAGCACGGTGGTGGCTGCTGCGTTGACAGTGTTGTTGTTGTTCCAAACCAGACGCTGGGCGTACAGGTCGAGAGTCAAATCAGCTGCCAGTTCGGAAGCGTCGACCAAATTGACGTTCCAATCCAGGTAGTCTTCAACTTCCAGATCGGCGTCGCCGTCGATGATGACGGTGTTCAGATCATCGCCGAAGTAGATGTCTTGGAGGTAGTTGAAGGTGGTGTCATTGATCTGGTTACGCTGGGCAGAGGTGATGTTCACCTGGTCAACGTTGGAGTCTTCGCCACCGGTGTTCTCGTTGAAGAACCACAGGCTGGAACCGTTCACCTCGGAGAAGTACAGCTCGGCAATATCGTCATCACCGCCGTTGGGGGTGATGTAGGCGTTGGTGTCGTAGCTGATGTCGTAGTTGGCGATATCGGTGTCGATAAAGCGGAAGTTGGTGTCGTTGACGTTCTGAACGTCGTAGACACTTACCGCGTTGCCATCATCAATATCATCGTAGTTGGTGATATTGAAGAATTCGATGGTCTCGTAGCCAGAGGCGCCGAAGAGATCGAGCTCAATCCAGGTGTCGTAGGCGTTCGGGGCAGTGATGCGAATGGTTTCAATGCTGTTCAGGGTGGGGGCAGCGAAGTAGTAATCGCTGTCGCCGTCCAGGGACCAGATCAGGGTGTCGTCGCCGCCCAGGCCATCGAGGTTGTCGCCGGTTTCGAGATCGCCGTCTTGAGCGCGGAAAATATCGTTCTTGCCAGTGCCGTCTTGGTTGTCGAGGCCACCGGTGAGAACATATTCTTCGCCCGTGGGATCAAGGGCTTCGACAACAGCCGCATCATAAGCTGCTTTAACTGCAGCAACATTGGAGGGACCCACAGTGCTCAGGATGTCGGCAACTTCTTCACTGCTCAACGTGCCATAGCTAGCGCTGTCAGTGATGTAGTTGGCAACAGCGATTTTGTTGTCCAGAACCAGACGATCAGGGCCGCCGGCGCCATCAGACAGGGCGAAAACCAGCAGATCAACAGGAACGGTAGAACCGCCACCGTTTACCCAGTAGTCGAGGCCTTCTGCTTCAGCATCGCGGTTGAACAGGTTAAGGTAAAGTTGGTTGACAGTTTGCGCACGGCTCAAGCCACCGAAGACATCTTCGTATTCGGGCTGTTCGTTCACAATGTTAAAACGAACGCCTGCGAGAGACATGCCGTTTACGTCAACATCATTCGCCCAGTACGCAAGACCTGCTGCGTCGGCTGGACGACCCAGAAGACCCAGATAGATCTCCTGAATTGCATTTTCTGTTGGTGTAGCCATTTGGAATTCTCCATATTGTTAAGTCGAATCGACATTACAAGCACCCGGCGAACCGGGTTGAACCCGTCGGTTCGTGCTTGCCTTACTGTAACTCCACAATGGAGCACAGCCCCCGAGAAACGGGTACATTCAATTATGCTGATTGCGCACTACTATACTGAGACACGGATCACACTTTTGTTGTTAACTTGACCCAGCGCGCTCAGAAACCCAGTAAAAGCAGCAGCAGAACTCAGCAGTGGCGCATGTTAGCACAGATAAAGCGGCTTTTGGCAAGTAAAATGAACGACTTGGCAGTATGTCTTGACAAGGGTTTTATTGACTGATGAATCTGTGATTCATGCTGTTTTCGTCACTTCCGTGCAGGCGGGAGCCCAGAGAAATTGATCGATTATAGATTCCCGACTGAGCGCACTACTGTCCGGAATATTTCACGCCGTCATGCCTAAGCAGGAACGTCACCCTCGACCTGATCGGGGGCAGGAATCCCTAAAAGAGGTCAGCTGAACACCAAGGCATCTGTGCGCACCCGTCTTTAACGCTTTAAATCGGCGGATTATTCAACAGTATTAGCAGCATAAGAAACAATACTGAAAACCTTCCTGGGGTCCTGCCTACGCAGGAACGACGGCTGTTGTTTATGAACACTCTGATTAATTGTGTTTTCGTCACTCCCGCGCAGGCGGGAGTCCAGAAAAATGAAAAATTTATGGATTCCGGCCTGTGCGGGAATGACTTTAATACAAATCAGGGTTTCCCTAGGCTCCTGTCCAGGCTATTGGGTTCCTGCCTGCGCAGGAACGACCTGCTTTCATTTAAGTCGCGACCTCCTGAGTATGATTCAAGCTCCTCGCCACTTCAGGTTTAAGGAAAAATGGGATGCAACCCCTTTTACTCCTCTTGATAGATACCCGCTTTAGATGCACATTAGCGTCTGCCCAAGCCAAAGGCTCAAGCCAGAAATGACTGCCATCAAACCCAATACTGCCCTCGTTATCGCCTCCCTGGTGATAACCACTCTTTGTCTGGCACTCGTCTGGCGACAACCGGCGCCAAATAGTTTGTACGGCAGAGTTTCCGGGCTGGCTTACGATTTACCCCTGCCGCAGACAGTAAAAAAATCGGAACCGCGCATTGTCATTGTCGATATCGACGAACACAGCCTCGCCACGGAGGGGCGCTGGCCCTGGCCTAGGGAAAAAACCGCCCAACTTATCGAGCGGATAACAACAGCGGGAGCTGCGGTTGTGGGTCTGGATATTCTGTTTCCAGAGCCCGGCAGCCCAGAGGGCGACAGGCTATTGGCGGAACAGCTGGCAAAACCGGCGGTGGTCGGCGCTGTTGCTTTTGCCCTTGACGAAACCAGCCCGCTTCATGGCAATCCGGCGCACCCCAATAGCCCCCCTGTGGACTGGCTGCCCTCGGGGATGGCGGGGCTTTCGCCATCCCTCAACAGTTCAAAGGTCGCTCTGGGGCATATCACCCCCCTTTATGATGCTGACTTTGTGATTCGCCGAATTCCGCCCCGCATCTGCACCCACAACTGCTACGACACCCTGGCAATGGCCATGCTCAGCCGTTGGCTCGGCAAAAATCCTGAATGGCGCCAAACTTTTTTCGGTAATCTGTTTTGCGTCGATCGATACTGTCAGCGCCTCAATCCCGATGGCAGCCTGTCAGTTGCTTTTCATGCGGCAAGCCATTTTGCCACCTTGTCCGCCACCGAGATTCTATCTACGCCAAACAGGATTGAACTCTTGAATGATGCCTTGGTGCTGGTGGGCACCTCCGCCGTTGGCCTCGGCGACAGGGTTTCTACGCCGCTGTCCGCCAGTACTCCGGGGGTAGAGATACACGCCCTGGCACTTGCCGCAAGCCTGAACAATATTTACTGGTCGCAACTGCCCTGGTCGCGAACCTTTGTTTCCGCACTGGTGCTGATCACCGGCCTTCTCGCTGCTGGCTGGCCCTGGCTGAATCGCGGCTGGCGCCTGGGCGGCATCACCGCTGTGGCACTGGGCTTGACGGCCACGATGGTTCTGCCCCGCTTTAGTTTTTGGTTAAATGCCCTTCCGTTCTGGGCAGCCTGCATTTTTGCCTTGCTATTGATCAGCGGCCGGGAAGTTTTTTTGGCACTCTCACAGCGGCGCAAAATTTACCGCGCTTTTGCCGCCTATGTGCCCCCGGTGGTGCTGCGAACCCTGGCGCGCCAGAACCTCAGCCCCGACAAACTGGATGCACAGCGGGCAGATGTGACTGTGTTTTTTGCCGATATTCAGGGGTTCACTGCCCTCAGCGAGCAGCTGGAGCCGGAGCAGTTGGCGGAAATCACCAGCCATCTTTTCAGTGAAATTACGGAGGAAATCCATCGCCATAAAGGTACTCTCGACAAATTTATGGGCGACGCCGTCATGGCATTCTGGGGCGCGCCTCTACCGCAGAAGAACCACCCGGATTTGGCTCTGGACTGCGCCCTGGCAGTGGAGAAAAAACTGGCGCAAATGTCTCCCTGGCTGAAGGAGCGGGGCTATGCCGATATACGAATGACCATGGGACTGGAAAGCGGCGAGGTCACCGTGGGCAACCTGGGAGCACGGCAGCGCCGCGCCTATACGATTATGGGCAAGTCGGTTAACCTCGCGTCCCACCTCCAGCAGCAGTGCCGCCAGATTGGCCAGGATGTTTTGTGTGGACCCGAACTGTGCCGACGTCTGGCGGGGAACGGAAGGATTCAGCTTTTGCCCGCAACGGCCATTCGCGGCCTGGAAGAACCCCAGGTGATTGGTTATCCGGCGAAGAATTCGTCAAGCTAACGCTGCAAAGCGACCGAGTTTGATCACGCTTTCCCTGTAGCCAGCTCTGCGAGGAAGGCACTATTGCCCAAGCCATCGCCTGCAGAGTAAAAGGGGGTCAGTAAAAGGCAGTAGTAAAAGGCAGTAAAAGGGGGTCGGATCCATTTTTTGTTTACTACCTTTGTTACCGCAAAAATATCTTAAAACAAAAATGGATACGACCCCTTTTAAACTTCCTATAAATGGATCCGACCCCTTTTACCAAGCCATCGCCTGCAGGGCAGGCTCCTACAGAAACACCCTATCCCCTCTGGGAGCCAGCATCCTACGAGAGGTTGGTGTTCTGGAAAAGGGCGCGAAATCTCCGTGCTGCAGGAGTCTCCCCTGCTGCGAGATCCCCATTCTGTAGGAGCCTGCCCTGCAGGCGAAAAAGGTGAGACTGTAGAAAAAATCGCCGGGAGAGCCCCGCAGACGACAAATTATGGTCACGCCAGCAGGGTTCACTCCTACTGGCCGCAAGGGCTTTTAAGGTGACAGGCTGCCGTTGTTTATCCACTGGGTTGCGCCGACCGCGTTGACACCGGGGCTGACCTGGTAATCAAAGAGGAAGCCGGCTTCCTGGATGTCGGGGGACAGGACACCATCGATCTTCGCCAATGAGTTGCCGTCGCTGTGAAAAAAGCCGTCGGCGGTGAGATCTCCGGCGCCCAACACCGGCACTACACCCGGAAGGCTCTGGGCGTGAATATCGAGCCTGGTGGCAAATCGGGAGGATTTGAAATCGACGATAAGCGCCGGATTGCTGATGCCAGCGGCCTCCAGAGTGGCGCCCCTCTGAATATAGGCTTCATAGCCGTTGAGCTTGAATGAAACCTGTCCCGCATCGGGGAGAAGAATATTGCCGCGATCGTGTTTGTCTTCCAGCATGGCAAAAACGTTGTTGAGAACCGCATATTGGCGGGTCTCGTAAAGAAGCTGGGAAATGGTGCGATAGCTGGGATCATCACCGGCAAATGTGGACCAGCGCCCCCAGATTACTTGGGGGTCATCATCCAGCCCGCGGTTATTGGGCAATGGATTGCTGGACTCCTTCTCGCCCAGCAGATAGGCCTGCTGCACCAGAGATTCCTCGCTCAAATAGCGCTGGGTGTTTTCGAGGCCATCTTCGTAGCTGTCAGCCCCTGGTGCCGACAGGCCAATTTTACCGCGCAGCGCCTGCTGGGCGCTGGCAATAAAGGCGGCAAACAAATCTGCCTCTTCAGGGTGGGGAGGGCTGACCTCATCGGGGGTGGGGCCATCGCTGGTGACCAGGGCAAATCCCTGGCCGGCGCGAACCTCAAGCATGGCTTTGCCGACACTGGCAAAAAGCTCTGCCGAAACATCACCGCTGCAGGGGGCAAAGCTGCTGGCGGAACAATTGTCACCAAAGGGCGCCATGACAACGCCGCCGGACTTGACCAGCAAGCGGGCAATGGATTGGTCGGCAAAGACAACAAAATCCGTACCCCGAATGCCAATGGCCGACACCGGCGTATTGATGCGGAAATGTTCTTTGTTGTGCTGACCGATGGTGCCGGTGGCTGAGCGCATGACGCCTTTTTCGAGGGTAATGCGAACGCGCCCTTTATCCGGGCTGTCGGCATTTCCAGGCTCCAATTCGTAGGTGTTGATCAAAACCTGGCTATCCGGCCTGACACTGACCAGACCGCCATCGACAAAGCGGACATGAACATAGCCATTGGCGGAGGTGATCAACTGGTCGCTGGTGTAAATTTTGTCGCCCTGAGCCAGGGTGCGGGTATCAGCGCCGTCGCGGCGGGCGCTGACGTCACCGTCGATAAAAATGACTCGCCCCACAGAAGCTGGTTTTGATGCGGCAAGCAACGCCATTGGCCAGGACATAACCAGAGCCAAGAAGACATTGATGAGCATTTTTGTACTTGCCATAGTCGATACCGACATTTTTTAATCGCGCCTGTGCCTTTCCACCAATCAGTGTGGCTATAATAACGCCGTTTTGCAACTTCGAAACTGTTAACAGGTTCTCGTTTTGATGATTAACCAGAGCACAGCAGTCCAGAAGGAGGTCTCCAAGTGACAAAAGGATGAGAATCTTGCCCCCCAGCGCAACAAAGCTATTCCGTACTGCCGTCCAGCTGCCGCTTTTGATTTTAGTCGCCATGCTGTCCGCCCCCGGACACTGCTCCGATTTCGAAACCCTGCTGCTTGAGCAACTCGAGGCCGGCGGCAACGCCCAGGGTTACCAATGGCTGCAAACCCAGGAAGGCAACTACCCCGGCGACCCCCGCTATTACGACTGGCTGAGTCGCCTCGCCATGGAGCAGGGGGATTATCGCAACGCCATTGGCTATCTTGAAACCCTGATCGAGCTACAGCCTGAACATATGGGGGCGCGTCTCGATCTGGTCATTGCCCTCCAGCTGGAGGGTCGCAGCCATGAGGCCACAGAGCGCCTGCGGGAACTGAATGCACTGGTGAGTGCTTTCAATACGCTGCCGGAGCAGGCTCAGCGCCAGATTATCGAGCTTAATCGCCTGTTGATTGACAACCGTGTGGAGGTTGCCGATAACCCCTTCAGGGTGCTGCTCTCGATGGGCGCCGGTTTTGACAGCAACGCCAACCGGGGTGCCGACAGCAAAACCATTCCTGTGACCCTGCCCGGCGGGGTGCCCTTTGATCTCGAGTTGACCGACGAAAGCCTGAAAACAGAAGACGAGTTTGCCGAGTTGGGGGTTCACCTGGAATATGGCGAGCGCGGCAAAAACTGTCGATCCCAATCCTGCCGTCTGTGGGTGGCCGGGGCATCGACACGCCAATACGCGACACTGGGGGAGTACGATCAACGCCATATTTATATCGGCACCCGCAAAGCTTTGAAGGGGCGTTACGACCAGGAATATACCCTCATGCTGCAAAACATTGTCACCAGCGAGCTGGAGTTTGCCCGTATCGATGAGCAGTATATTTTCGGCATCGATTATCGCCAGCGAGTGCCAGGACTGGAAACCCTGACCGGGGCGCTAAAGCTTGAAGTCATTGATGAAATTGAAAGCGAGGAGTCAGCGACACTGATGTCTACCGTCACGGTGAACGGCAATGTCGATCTGGGTCGCGACCGCAATTTCAGCAAGACGAACAAGCATATATTCTGGGAGGCCGCCGCCAGCTGGCACGAACGCCCAGATTATTTTGCCGGCAGCACACAACGCTGGTGGCTTTCCGCCCGTTACCCCTTTAGTGTCAGCGAAAACTGGCAAAGCTCCGTGGCAGCCATGTACCGCAGGCGCCAGGACAGCGACAGTTTTAGCCCGCTTTTTTTCGGCACCAGCGAGCGCAGTGACAACGAATGGGCTCTGACCATGAGCGTACAGCGGCTGTTAGGCAGACAGTGGCTGGTCTCGTCCAGCGCCCGCTACGAAATTGTCGACAGCAATATTCCCCTTTTCGACGTCACCAGATTCCAGCTTGCCATGAATGTTGCCTATCAGTTTTGAACCCTCGCTCAAAGCGTAGTACCCTTGTTTCGCCCTCGACAGCGGACAAGCAGTAAGCCCCATATGGGCTACGCACAGTAGGATGCCCTGCAAGCGAAGAACACATAGATCAAACCTTCGCCAGCAGGGCTGGCTCCTACGAAAAGCCGTTAGGAGTATCAGCCGCGACCCCAACCCATAGCATGGAAAGCTTAGTTAATGATCAACAATTTTCTTGTCATTCTCTGTCTATCACTGACAATTATTGCAACCCTGCAACTGCGCAAGCACAGAGTCACAGTCACCGCCAGGTTGCTGTTATCGCTATGGTTACTGATAACCTGCCTCATCTCCGGCGTCTATTTGATAGCCGATCAGTTTACCGGTACAGGTATTGACGAGTCGGTAACTTACCATCTGCGCTACGGCCTCAGCGGCGCCGGGTTCAGGGAATATAAGTGGCTGATTATCAGCGCACTGATAATGATTACCGCGTCGCTGATACTGACAGCTGTGGTTCACTCTGCGCCCCTTAAAGCCAAACCTCAGCGCTGGCATGGCAATGTTTATTTTAATCTGGCGCTGATTCTCACCGCCCTGGTTATACATCCGGCGAGCGCCAATCTGTTTTATCTATGGAATCCTGCCGCTGCTCTGCCTTTTGGCTCGGTTGAAATTGATGCGGAGCTCGCCGAGCACTACGTTATTCCAACTCCTGCGCCGCCACAGGGAAAACCCAAAAATCTTGTTTATCTCTATCTGGAAAGCCTGGAACTCACCTATTTTGATGAAACTCTGTTTCCTGATCTGGTTCCCAATTTGCGCGCTCTTAAAGAACGGAGCCTGCACTTTAGCGATATCCGCCAGGTGCGCAGAACGGGTTTTACCATGGCAGGCATAACCGCCAGCCAGTGCGGCATTCCCCTGGTGTCGCCGTCCCACGGCAATTCCATGTCGGGAATGGACAAATTTTTACCAGGCGCTCACTGTATTGGCACTTTCTTGCGCGCCCAGGGCTACCAGCTCAGCTACAGGGGCGGGGCATCCGTCGCTTTTGCTGGCAAAGGCAAATTTTTGCGCAGTCACGGTTTTGACGATGTCAAAGGCTATGATGAACTGGTTGATCAACTGCCCGACAGGGAATACCGAAATTCCTGGGGACTTTACGATGACAGTCTTTTTACTTTGGCAGAAGAACAGCTGCGCTCCCTTCACCAGCAAGCAAAACCCTTTGGTTTGTTTCTGCTAACCCTCGATACCCATCATCCCGACGGGCACCCGTCAAAATCCTGCGCTGATCACCCCTATGGCGACGGCAGCAATCCTATTCTCAATGCGGTGCATTGCACCGATCTGCTTGTCGGCCAATTTGTTAAAAGCATTCAATCCCTGGCTGACGACAACACGCTGATGGTGATTGCCTCGGATCATCTGGCCATGGCAAACACGGCCTCAGATCAGCTCAAACAGGGCACAAGACGCAACCTGTTTATGGTGCTCGACCCCGCCAACAACACCGAAGAAGCCAACAGCCGCGCTGGCTCGACGATGGATATCGCCCCTACCGTACTCGAACTAATGGGGTTTGATGTCGCCCAATGGGGCTTGGGGCGCTCACTGTTAAGGGAAGAGCTCACTCTTATGGAGCGGGAGCAAGACCCGGACGGTTTTTTGCGCACACTGCACCCGGCCATCGCCAAATTTTGGGACTGGCCGCACCTTGACGATATGGTGGTGGATACTGACCAGGGCAGCCTGATGATTGGCAAGCGTAAAATCAGCATTCCCGCGCTATTGGTACTGTCGAGGGACAGGGATATTGCCGAAATTCATTTTGATCGCGACCTCCATTACCGCCTGTCGTCCACCCTCCCCGAGCTTGCCGCCAACGACAAGCTGATCTGGATTGATCATTGCAGAGACATTGCTGTTGTCGACATCAACGGAGATAACACTGGTGGCGACGGGAAAAACTTTTGCCTTTACGCAGGCTCGCTGAACAGCGACAGCCCGCTGGTGACAACAGTGGAAAACCTGGCGCTGATCAAAAAAGCCAAGCTTATGGCTGCTTTGGAAAATAGCGGCCATTCATCACGCCTTTACCGCCAACGCATGGCCAGGGCAGAGCAAATGTCTACCCTGGATACGCTCTATGTTAGCACCGTGACGGCAGACGACAGCATTGGCCAGTGGCTGGCCAAATCCGGTGGCGGTTCAGGCAATGAGTCTTTTCTACGGCCATTAACGGGAGACACCGGTAGCGAGCTACACTTTAAACGGGGACTAACCCTGGTGGCTCTGCCAGCACAGGGCAAGTCCACAGAATTGACTGAAGCAACGAAATTACTTTATATCGACAGCTGCGAGCCAACAGAGGAAGAAACCAACCAATCCTTTGCCGCAACTATTGAGCGTTACAAAGAGCGGTTTTCCACCTATTTAATCGTCGCCAACGATAGCGCCAATTGCAGCAATATGGATTTCGCCCCACTGTTCGAGGGTCTGCCCCTGAAACTCTGGCCAGACATAGGATTCCGCCAGCCTTACCTGGCACTGATCACCGAGGGCGAGGTTTTGGATGAACAACTGGGCAATGCGGGGGAAGCCGTGGCCCTCAGAGTCCAGTAGTGGCAAGTTTTCTGGTTGCCACACCCCTGAGTGGGAACCCGGTGTATTGTGGCAGGATGCATTCCCGCGCGGAGTGTTGGAGCCAGGCACGAGCCAAAGCTATCGCCGGAGTGTCCGGCTCCTACTAAAACAAACCTTGTCCGTAGCAGCCTGCCCTGCAGGCGAGGATTTGCGACGTGTATTTAGAGAACCTTGGCGTAAGCTTCCAGGGTTTTATCGGCGCAGGCTTCCCAGGTGAACGCTTTGGCACGGAGACGACCTTTGTCGATAAACTGGCGGCGCTGAACTGGGTTGGCGATGGCGGCGACCATGGCGGCGGCGATGTCTTCCTCGTCGCGAGGATTCACCAACCAGGCGCAGTCGCCAGCCACTTCGGGCAGAGACGTCGTATTGGACGTAATCACCGGACACCCAGCGGCAAAGGCCTCGATGACCGGCAACCCAAAGCCTTCATAAAGAGACGGGAAGACCAGCGCCTGCGCCGCTGCCAGCAAGGCTTTTACGCCTTCGTCCGGCAGGAAGCGCAGCCATCTGCCCTCCCCTTTTTGTGCCAGCGCTTCCAGGGATGGCAGCATATGATCCATTCCCCAGCCGTTGCGGCCAACGATAATCAGGGGGTGCTCTTTCCTTGTCTCGCGGGGAAGACGCTGATGGGCGGCAATGATCCGCTCCAGGTTTTTGCGCGGCTGCAATGTGCCCAAAACCAGAAAAAACCCCGGCGCCAGCCCCAGGCCGGCAACAAAGTTTTCGGCACTGAAATCACTCCGGCAATCCGCAACATGCGCCACCCCCAAAGGCGTTACGGTGATGCGCTCCTCGGGAATATGGAGGTGAGCCATCAAACTCTGCTTGCTGAATTCCGATATGGTGGCGATATGGTCTGCAGACTGGATACTGCGGGCAAATACCCAGTTTTTTGCCGCCAACAGCCTGCCACCCACCCATTCCGGGTGAAGCAGGGGAATAAGATCCATGACGGTGGCCACCACCGGGATTTTTTTTTGCTTTGGAATAATATGATCCGGGGCGTGAATAAGGTCGAACGGCCTGGTGAGCTCCCTGGGCAGGACAAAATCCTTGCCCGCCAGTAGCGCCAACAGCGCCTCTATGGAAACCCGGCGACCGCTGGTGAAACTGGGAAAGGGAATTTGTGGCGCTGCATTTTCAGATTGGTTTTCTTGAGCATCCCTGAGTAACGGTTGCTGGCGGCCAAAAACAACACCTTCTATATGAACCTGCTTTGCCAGCAGTGCCGTGGCAAGCTCTCTGGAATAAACGCCGATACCATCGAGATGCCCCAGGTTAAGCCCTCGCTGCCAGGCGGAACAACCCAGGACAATATTCATGGCAAGAGCCTTTGTGATGCTATCGCGGATTGCCCATCCGTCTTGGAGCACGCCTCCCAGGCAAGGGCATCCAGCAGTGCCTGCAAGCGCTTCGATACAACGCCCCAAGCATGGGCTTGCAACCACTGCTGCTGGCGTTTATGGACACGAGCTTTTTCGCTTTCGTCAAAATTGAGAATTCTGGCGATACCCTCGGCAATCATTGGCGGAATGACTTCCGGACAAAAGAAGGCGACATCAGCGATGTCATCAAAAATTCCCAAGGGGGTGCAGAGAATGGGTTTGCCTGTGGCAAGTCCCCAACGCACGGCGCCACTGGCTGATTCATTGGTGTGCTGATAGGGGAAGACAATCATTTCCGCCAGCTCCAACCAGGCCAGGGATTGGCTGTCGTCAAGAAATTCGGTCACCATGGTGACGCGCTGCTCCAACTCCAGGTCTTTAACCAGTTGTTGGCAACGGGCGATTTCACGGGAGGAAGGCTCCGTTGGATATTGCGCATTGACCAGTAAAAGGTGAAGCTCCGGCCTGTTTTCAGCCAACAGGGAAAAGGCTTCGATAAGCTCAAAAATGCCCTTGTGGGGGAGCAGAAAACCGTAGCTGGCAATGACGCGCTTACCCCGCAGTATTGTTGCCACGGGGTTATCGACCATCCCCACGGGGGGCGCGAGGGCGACGCCGTGGGGAATCAGAGTACTGTTCTCCACAAGTCCCATATCCTTGAGGCGATTGAGATCGTTGCTGGTGTGGACAAGAATTCGCGTACAGCCCTTGAGGGAGGTGAATATGTCGCGCAGGGTTTTGAATTGATCCTGCCACCAGACATCGGCGCTGGAGTGCAGGGTCAAAATTGTCTGTATGCCCAGTTGCTGCAAACTGGTCAGCAGTTCTCCCAGAGCGTCAAGGCGATAGAGGGAAAAATTGAACTGAATCACCACCTGCTCTATGCCGAGAGCAACAATTTCCCGATACAGGTTTTTGAGGTCATCATCCTGACCGGATTGCCAGCAGCGGCGCACATTGGCGCCATCATCGTCAAGGCGCTCCACATTGGTGTTGGCCAGTATGTAAATATCATCCAGGCCTTCTCGAATAAGACACTGGCTGTAAGTGGCAATACCACAGCGGGCATTCCAGGTGGTCACCCAGCCCCGTCGTTGCTGCGGTGGGCGCGAAGGCAGCTGATCCTGCCAGCAGAGCGCCGCCCTGAGGTTTTTTGCCACCTGGCGCCAGCTGTATTGGGATTCGATCAGGGTTTTGGCGGCAGCGGTTTTGGCGCCGACCATATCCTGCCAGGCGCTTGGTTGGGAGGTTTGTGATTGCCAGGCGCTGTAGAAATCAGATAAATGTTCTGCCAGTCGGGTTTCGCTAGGCTCCACCCAAAGGGAACCGTCAAGCACCATATGGCTACGGGCAGGGGCAAAGGTGTAATCGACAAGCCAGGCGGTTTGGTCGCTGCAAAAATCCATCTGGCCGCCATAACCGGTGGTGACCACTGGCATTTGATGGAGCATGGCTTCCGCCAGGGGCAAACCAAAACCCTCGCCGCGACTGGGCGCCACCAGCACATGGCAGCGCTGATAGAGCGCCCGCAGTGCGGCATCGGGCATATCCTGGTTGATGATCACCACGGCAGGAGGATTTGGGTGCTGCTGTCGCCAGCGCGCCACCGTGCTTTCAATGCAGTGGTGAGGGTTGGCAAAGGTTTTTATCACCAGGGTGACATCCTCAGCGGCGGTAAACGCTCGACCATAGCTGGCCAGCAGCACATCCACCCCTTTGCGGGGAAAACAGGAAGAAATATGGAGAAAACGCAATCCCGAACCCAAATAGGGCAACTGGGATTGGTCTGGGGTAACACGGAGAATATGATCCGCCCCAATACCCACTGTCGCCACAGGCGCGGACACGCCGTTATCCACCAAAGTTTTGCTCACCCAGGACGACATGGTGGTCACCAAATGGCTGTGAAAGTTCATGTGGCGAACCGTGCTTTCCGGAAGGCGGGATTCTTCCCAGCCGTAGCAGCTGGCGATATGGGTAACGCCCTGCATCGCCGTGAGGCGCAGGGGATACATGAGCCGCAACAGGTTCTGCGCCTGGCGGCCACTGTGGCGCGGGGTTTGTTGATAGAGTTTCTGCAGCGACGGCTGGCTGGCGATAAAATCGCGATCGGGGTTATAGCTACCGCCGCCCTCGGCGGCAAAAAGCCCTACGGCAGCGCCCACTGCCGTATTTTCGCCACTCGCAGAACCGCTCACTTCTTCCGTCCCTGCAGCGGCCAGCGCCAGGGCAAGCTCGCGATTGACAATGGCGAGGCTGTAACTGCTGTCAAAGGGGCCCTCAATGGCGAAATCCAGTTGTTTTTCGCCGTTAGAGCAACCAGTCTCGCCACTTGCTGGCATTGAAGCCTGAATATCAAAGCCCAGACGGTGAAGAAAATCCCACAGTGCCGCCAGCAAGACCGTGGGCTGGAAACTGTCCAGATGCTTGAAGCCATTGATCACCATTTGCCGGCGCAGCCGGGGCTGGTTGACCAGGGTGGCAATGGTCGCCGCGCAAACCTTGGGGGAGTCCGAGGTCAGCACCATACCGGCAGCGCCAACGGTGGTGGCGATATTGCTTTTGGCCGCCTGAAAAGCGACGACCGGAACCCCATGAGCCATGGCCTCAACCAACGGCATACCAAAGCCTTCGTGGCGGCTGAGGCTTAAATACAGATCCGCCTGGGCAAAGTGCTGCGCCAGCTCTTCATCGGAAATTTTTCCCGTGAGGGTTACAGCGTCGCCGAGACCATAGCGGTCAATGGCATGGCGAATACTGCTTTCGTAATCCGGATTGCCACTGCCCACCAATACCAGGGTTGCCCTGATGGCAAACACTGAATGCAGGTAATGGAGGGTTTCCACCAGCCCCAGTTGATTTTTGTGGGGAACGAGGCGGCCGACAAACAGCAGCCTGAATTCGTCAGCCATGGCTCTGGCGGCGGCGCGGGGAATCTGGCGGCGAAGCTTGTCGAGATCCACCAACAAAGGTATGACCTGGCAGCGCTCGGGCTCATAGCCGTGGGCGAGCAGCGCGCTCAGGTTTTCTGCGGAGTCGGCAATGGCGCCGTCGAGCCAGTGTTTCCAGCTGTCCACCTGCTTCCAGCCGTGGCGCAGAGCCCCTTGAATGGGATCGTCGTCGGCAAAAAATTCCCCAGGGGTAATGTTGTGAAAAACCATTAACTTGCGCGCCTGCAAGCCCCTGAGCCAGTCTTCGTGGAGGTTGCTGATACCGTGATGTATCAGCAGCAGGCTGTCCGGGCTGTCTTGAAAGGCACTTTTGGGCTCAATCACATCCGTCAGCTCAGGATGCACATCCGCAGAATAAATGGTCGATGCAATTCCCGCCTCATTGAGCAGGCGGCGGGTAAAGAGCATGCCATTGGTAATGCCATCGCCGGGACTGCAGCCGGTGGAAAACTGGTGTATGGCGCGAATTTGCATCAATCGACCCTGTGCTCAAGGGGTCTGGGGCTAGCAAAACCCAGCTGCTGGAGATAGCCCGCCAACTGCCGCAACAGGGTCTGGGGGTGAAAACGCTGAAGATTGCGTTTGGCGCCCGCCACCAGTGCGGCGCGCACAGCGGAATCGTTGAGCACAGTGGCTGTTGCCGCCGCCAGGTGCATCGGATTGGCCTGCTCAATCAGCAGGCCGGATTCCCCCAGGGTGCCGGGTATGTTTGAGGCTGCCACAGCCACCACCGGCAGCTGGAAATAAGCGGCTTCCACCAGAGGCATGCAGAAGCCCTCATGCTCGCTGGCGCACCAAAACGCCGCGGCGTGCTGGTAAAGCCAGCGCAGTTCTGGGTCTGGACATTTGCCCGGCAGCAAGACCTGGCTATTGAGGCCAAGTTCGTTGATACGATATTCAAGGGCAGCGCGATAATGGTCATTGGTTGTGCCTCCCACCAGCACCAACAAAGGCGGCTCGGCGAGTTGTCCCTGTTTTTTCAGGTGCCACAAGGCTTCGATCAACAGGTGCTGGCGCTTGTTATCCACCAGGCGGCCAACAGAGAGCAAAAAAGGATTATTGCCATTAAGCCAATTCGGCGCCCGCTCCTCGCCACCGAGAAGATCGAGATCAACCAGCAGGGGCAGGGTTGCTATGTCTCTGTAGCCACAGGCATCAAGCTCTGCACTGTTGAGCTTCGACATGCCGATGGCGCCGCGATAAAGCCCCGGCCATGCCGCCAGCTGTTCCCTGCCCTTTTGGGCATAAATGTAGTTATGGCTCTGGGGCGGAAAATAATGGTGCGGCGTAATATTGTGGTAGACAAGCACCTTGGCGCAGGCCAGGCGATTGATTTTCTGGGCGTAATCGTGACCCATGGAATGGTGCACCAGCAGCAGATCGCAGTCGTCTCCAGACAACTCCGCCACCGGGCGCACCGGGGTTTCCAGCTTGTCGTAGGTGTGCAGGCTGTAGATTTCCGATTCAAAACCCAGCTGGCGCAGGAGCTTGCGGGTAAAGATAACGCCGTTGCTAACGCCGTCTCCCGCCGACATGGTCAACGAGAACTGGTGGATTCTGGGAACTGGTGCCATGGTCATTGATCGCCGGACTCTTGTTGCTCTAGCGGTTGCTGTGGAGCAGGCTGGCAACCCTGGTGGGATAGCTGGGCTTCCAACTGGTCGATTTTTTTCACCAGTGTGGCCACATTGATTTCCATGCGACTCTGTAATTCCTGATGCTGGTGCCTGAGGCGGAATGCCAGTTGCCTGGCGTCATCAAGCTCCCGTTGCAGTTCGGCAAACTGGCGCCGATTTTCCAGCCCCATGGCCAGCAGAGTGCGCTTCAATCTGCCAAGCCCCGCCAGCGCCAGCAGGTTTTCCATCAGCACACCAACCACTGGCAATCGGGTAAGGGCATAGATGAACCACTGCTTGCGCAGGCCAAAAGGGGCATTGTATTTGCTGCCCTCTGCGGAATAGCGCAAAGCGGCGGCAAGATGGCTTTTGGGGACACCGCTGCGCAGACGCTGGATATAGACCTCGCATTCGCCCTGGCTGGGACTGCGCCCGAGAAAAAGGCGGAACCCCTGGTCGACGAAATATTCGTCATCGAGTTGATAGAGGGCATGCAGTGATTCGACAAGGGCGCCCTCAAGGGTGCCGTCGGGGTCAAAGGGTGGCGGCTGCGTATTTTCCCGCTCCTGATAGCGATCCAGTTGGGCGCTTATCTGAGCTTCGAGGTCATCGAAGTCCAGATCGGGGTTGTTGCGAACGAGTAAAGACAAGTGGCCTCCCTAAATCAGTGAAATTGATGGCCGCAGGTTACAGACACCGATGAAGTGGGTGTCGCGGTTACCGCTGACTTCAAACTGGCTGGCATTGTCCCACCAATGGTAGCAATTGCGGGTATGTTCGGGGCCGTCGTGAAGGGCAATGCTGATGGTGTATTTTCCCGGCGCCAGAATCATGGCCATGCGATAGTTGACACAAATGGTTGCGCCCGCCGCCATGGTCAGGGGAAAATCCATAAAATAGCTGTTGGTGCCAAAAATATCCTGACCAAACCGGTCGCGAATGGTAAGACCCACCGTCAGCTCGGCAATATCCACTTCGGCCTTGACGGTAATGGCCAGTGACATCTCTTCGCCGCCGGAAAGCACGTCGCAGCGGGAATCGACACCTTCGACGCGAACATCGACAATGCTGGCCTGAAAATTGCCGTAGCCCCGCTCAATCACTGCGGAAGAGCCAAACTCGTCATCGCCACCAAGGAGTTGGTAATAGGTGTTGGCGGCAAATTCCGGTTCGCCATCCACCAGCACCCGGCCATCGCTGAGCACAATCACCCGGTCGCAAAGCATCTTGACCGCATTGAGGTCGTGGGAGACAAAAATAATGGAGCCACCATTGGCGCGAAAATCGCGAATGCGGCGCATACATTTTTGTTGAAAATGACCGTCGCCCACAGACAGCGCCTCATCGACGAGGAAAATATCGGGATCGGCATGAATGGCAATGGCAAAGGCGAGGCGCATCACCATCCCTGAGGAATAGGTGCGCAGCGGCTCGTGAATAAAACGGCCAAGTTCGGCGAATTCGATAATATCATCTCGCCGCCTGGTGAGCTCTTCTTCCGTCATGCCCAGCAGCAACCCGTTGGTGCGAATATTGGCGATGCCGCTCATGGCAAAGTCAAAGCCGGTGCCCAGCTCCAGCAGTCCGGTGACGCGGCCACTGGTTTCGACGCTGCCGCCATCAGGAAGCACAACGCCGTTGAGAATTTTCAGCAAGGTCGATTTGCCAGCGCCATTGCGGCCAATAATACCCAGGGTTTCGCCATCCGCCACCTCAAAGGAAACATCCTCCAGCGCCTGATAGCGGGAGTGAAACCCTCGGCGCAGGACAATTTCCTTGAGGCGATCCGCTGGCCGATGGTAGAGCTTGAAGGATTTTTGCAGGCCGCTGACTTTTATCACAGGGGCTGCTCCTGCCCAACCGGGCGCAGATCGCGGCAGATGGCGGCAACCCTCAGGGGTGCTGACATCTGGGGCTGGCATGATAGCAATCTGGGAAAATTCTGATGAATTCTGTTTTCGTCACTGCCGCGCAGGCGGAGACCCTGAAAAATCGATGGATTATAGATTCCCGCCTGCGCGGGAATGGTATTAATCAGAGTTTCTCTAGAGAAAATCACGGATATCCCGCTCCAGTTTTTTACCGACAAAAAGCCCCATCAACAGCAAAAACAGCGCGAGCAGCCCTATCGCCAGCAGAGGTAACAACGCCGGTGTTTTGCCAAGTAGCAGACTGTCGCGCAGAGCACTGGTGGTGTGGTAAATGGGGTTGAGAATAAAAAACGGCAACCAGCGTTGCGGCAGAATACTGATGACATAGACAATGGGTGTCAGCCAAAACCACAGCTGCATCACCACGCCAACCATTTCCTTGATATCCCGCAGAAAGACGCTGAACACCGCACAGATCAGCCCGAGACTGTAGGCAAGTAGCTGTTGAACGACAAAAATCAACGGCAACCAGACCCAGTGCCAGCTCCAGTTAAAGTCGATCAGCCACAGGAATATCACAAAAAAGCCCATGGAGATGGCGTAGACAATGGTTTCGCTGATCAGCACATAGAGGGGCAGCGCGAACAGGGACAGGCGCACCTTGCCGATCAGCCCCGCCTTTTCGTGGAAAACCTGGGTGATGCGAATCACCGTGTTGCTGAAACAGTTCCAGGCCAACAGCCCGGTTACCAGGTAGGCGCTGTAGCTGTAGGCGCCCAGGGATTCCATGCCCAGCGCCTGCAGGCGCATGCCCATAATCTGGGAAAAAACCAGGGTAAAAATAAGAATATTCACCAGGGGCAACAACAGCGTCCAGAGGGCGCCCAGCGCGGAGTTGGCGTGGCGGTCGACCAGATCCTGGCGGACAAAATGGAGCAATAGATGCAGATTCATCCCCTGACCTCCATGCCCACTCGGGCGCGCCAGTCAGTCAACAATTCCGCCACCAGGTCAGCGCTGGTCTTTTGCGGCTGCCACCCTAGGGTCTGGCGCAGGGCGCTGCTATCGCCGCACACCCTGGGAATATCCACAGGCCGCAAGCGCGCCGGATCCTGGCGCACCTCAATGGTGGCCGTGCTGGCGGCGAGCAACAGGTCGAGCATGTGGGCAATAGTCACTGTCTGCCCAGAGGCAATATTAAAGGCGGTGCCTGAATCAATATCAGCGGCACGACAGGCGATAGTCATATAGGCAGAGATAACGTCGTCGATATGTAAAAAATCCCGCTCGGCACTGAGGTCGCCCACAGCGATCACCGACTCCTGAAGCCCGGCCTCTATGCGGGCAATCTGCGCGGCAAACGCAGGCAGAACAAAACCTTCGCCCTGCCCTGAGCCACTGTGATTAAAGGGTCTGGCGCGAATAATTTTCAACGAAGTCGTGGCGGAATATTGAAATGCGGCCAGATCTGCCGCCGCCTTGCTGGCGGCATAGGGATTTAGGGGCAGCAAAGCGCTGGTTTCATTTACCGGCGCCCCCCCCTGAAAGCTTCTGCCGTAGATGTCAGAGGACGCAACATTGATGAAAACCGCTCCCGGCACAGCGCTGACGGCGGCATCGAGGAGGTTCAAGGTTCCTTGAAGATTCACCGTCCAGGTAAGCTCTGGCTGTTCAAAACTGGTGGGCACATGGGACTGGGCGGCAAGATGAAAGATGATGTCCGGCTCGATCCTGGCGACCAGTTCTCTGGTAGCGCGGGGATCGGTAATATCGAGTTGATGCCAGCGGCAAAACGCCTGTGAACCCTGCAGTTGCTGTGGCGTCAGTGTGGTGGCGTGACACTGGACATCAGCCATGCGCCGCAAGCGCTCAAGCATATGCCCACCAACAAAGCCACCGCCGCCTGTTACCAGTACCGTTGCCCCCTGTAGACTCAGCATAGTCACTACCCCCAGGGGTTTAGGGATTAGATTTGAGTCTCGCCAGATCGGCCTCGTACATCTCGGCAATCATGTCTTCAAGACGGGTTGTCGCCTGCCAGCCAAGCTTGGTGTTGGCCTTGTCCGGATTGCCGAGAAGCACGTCCACTTCCGCCGGACGAAAAAATTCAGGGTCGATAACCAGGTGATCGTCAAGGGACAACCCCGCCAGATCAAAGGCTATGCGACACATATCCCTGACTGTGGTGGTGCGTCCGGTGGCGATTACATAATCGTCGGCATGATCCTGCTGCAGCATCAACCACATGGCCTCGACATAGTCCCTGGCATGCCCCCAGTCGCGCTTGGCGTCGATATTGCCAAGGCGCAATTCCCTAGCCAGCCCCAACTTGATGCGAGCAACACCATCGGTGACTTTGCGGGTCACGAATTCCAGGCCGCGCAGGGGCGATTCGTGATTGAAAAGAATACCGCTACAGGCAAAGAGGTCGAAACTCTCTCTGTAATTGACCGTCATCCAGTGGGCGTAAAGTTTGGCTGCCGCATAGGGGGAGCGGGGATAGAAAGGCGTAGTTTCCGACTGCATCGGCTCCTGGATCAAACCGTACATTTCTGAGGTGGACGCCTGATAGAAGCGGGCGTCCGGCTTTATAATGCGAATCGCTTCGAGGAGGTTGACCGCGCCGAGACCGGTCACCTGGCCGGTCAGCAGAGGCTGATCCCAGGACGTTTTGACAAACGACTGGGCACCCAGATTGTAAACCTCGGCGGGGGCTGAGGTTTGCACCGCTCGAATAAGACTGGAAAGATCGGCCAAATCGCCGTCGATGAGGGTTATGTCTCCGGCTATTCCCAGCCATTCAAGACGGCTCAAATTGACATCGGAGGTGCTGCGCCGAGGCGACAGCCCATAAACACTGTAGCCCTTGTCGAGCAACAATTTCGCCAGATAGGCGCCATCCTGGCCAGTAATACCGGTTATCAATGCGGTTTTTTGTGCAACGTTCATGTCTCTGTTCGGCAATCGCTGTTAGGGGTCTGTTAACAGGCCCTAAGTAAAAAGGCAGTGGTTTTTGTGAGGGGGCGAATGTTAGCACAACCTAGACAGGAAATACCTCAGCAAGAGAGTTTTGCTGGCGCGGGCAGTGATGAAGTTCTCAACTTGGCCGCTGTCTATACCCACAAGCAGCTATTACTGAGTTACCGGAATAATGTCTATGGCGTGGATTTCCAGCCTGCCCTGACCGCCAAAAAAAGTCCTTATCTCAACATCAGACAAACCATGGCTGAGCACAAGATCAACCCATTGTTGTGAGGGCTGACCTGAAGAGGCGGGCAGGGTGCCACCTGCAACAACGGCCGCACCCTGATCTGCGATTATGTCCCAACCATGCCCCTTACCAATCGCACTATAGTGAATGCCTATTCTGTAACTACCGCGGGAAAAATTTGCATAGGGTCCATAGGTCAGCGCACCAGCGGGGACGATAGCCTGCTCGGCAATCCTGCTTTGACCGACAACCACTCCCGATCCAGGAAGCTCACTGGCAGGCAACTCAATATTTCGCCCCTGGCTTGCAATAATTTTTTTCGGCAAAGGCAGCGGCAGAGTCTGGTCATAAAGCCAAACTTCCTCGTCACCACAGCGGAGTACCCGGTCAGGACGACCAAATTTTTCTCTCACCTGACCAGCATCAATGTTTTTCATCAGAACAAAATTGGGCTTTAGGGTTTCACCGTTGTCAGCCCTGAATCTGAACCAACTCTCGTTGTAATTAAATCTGAATGGCAGCGCCGCTTCCTTGGTTAGCTGAATAATATGGACTGATCTGTCTGTAGCAAACATCAAGGATTTGGTGTGCCAGTAATCCCCATAACCCTCGTCCCGACCCTCTGCCTTTAAGCAGCTTCCAAGGGTTGATGGCCTGGAAACACTGGCCACAGTCTCGACACTTCCGGTGTACATGAGAGCAACAACGCACACCACCAGACCGCCAGAAATTCCGCTAAAAAGCCTCAGTGAGGGCAGCGAACACAGAGAGCACAGGCAGAGTAATAGCCACAACGGCGGCACTAAAAAAAGCGGTAAAAAATAACGCCAAAGCGCCAGGCCGCGATAAAGACCCATGATCAACGGCGCTAAAATTGTCGCTGCGCATAACAGCCCCAAAAAAAGTTCAACCAACATGGCAGAAGTGACGGCCTTTCGCATCAACAGCCTCCCGGCAACAAGGAGCGCCCTCACAGCCACTACGCCATTTAAAATAGCAATCAGCAATAAAGGAATGTCACCTTTGCCTGCCTCCCGAATGAAATCACTAAAAAACAGCCTAAGACTGCCTGAGGCATGGACAGCGGCAAGTGACGCCTTGTCCCGCAGCATAAACTCACAGGCCATGGCCGCCAGTGCTGTTGCCAACAGGTACAGGGCGCAGCTAATGCCAGCTCTGTTTTTGGCTCCCCAGCCATAAAGCGCGGCGACGGCAATGGCTGGAGCCACAAACCAGACAACAAAAATGGCATCGGAAAATACCGTGATAAAAACCAGGAGCAGCAACGCCCACAGGCTGTTTCTAGCGCCATCACCCACGAGCAAATGAATGAGGATACCAGCAGAAAAAACTGCTATTACCAATGCCCCTGTATGGATATAAGGGGATAAAAGAGAGATGACCAACTGATAGCTAAGGATTGCATCGGATATAAGTAGAGGAGCAGCGGCTGAAGCGCAAAGCAAAAGCGTCAGTATCCACATTAAAGGTAGCACTCTGAATGCAGTCGCTCTTGCCATTAAGAGTGCGCCGCCAAGGGTATAGAGGGTGAGCAACAGTGCGCTATACAGCAAGGGAAGGATGCTGTTTTTTACGGGAAGAAAAACCAGCAACGCCGCAAAAAACCAGTCAGGAAACGCATATAAAGCAGGGGAGTAATACCAGGAAAACACTGTAGAGACATCACCAAAAAAATCCTGAAGCATAAGATAAGGCTGAACCATGTCGCTGTTATAGGGCAGCAGCCTGTTATCAAAGCCCAGCATTTCTCGCTCTACCGCGAAAGCGTCTACCGTGTGGTAGTCACTATGAAAACCAAAAAAAAACGCTGCAAAAATAAAAAAGCCTGAAGATAGTATCAACAGGCTGAATAACCAAGAAAAGTACATTGAAAATGGCTTGCGAGAATTTGCAGCCAGGTTTTGGAGGCAAGGATCTTCCATGAGCTTGTTTACCTGTAGGTCCAAAACATATGTAGAGCAAAATTTACCGGCGGCAGCACCATCACTACCATCAGAATACCGAGCATATAATGGAGACCAAGGTAATCGGCACAGGCTGAAACAGCCACAGCGACCACAAAGCCAATCAAAGTAACGAGCAAATAGCGCAAAGAATTCGCAATTTCAAAATTGGCGGAAAAGCTCCAGAAGGTATTGACCATATAGGAAAAAATGGTCGCCACTATAAAGGCGGCGCCATTGGCCAGAGGTGTCGGCGCGCCAAAGGCACGGATAGCGAATGTGGCCACCAGCACATGAACGCCCGTGGTTAATACCCCAGTCACCGCGAACCTCAGGCCACTGCGTTTAAGACGGTCTAAAGATCTATTGTTGATGGCCATCACCAAACTCAGCGATCTTGTTCAGTTTCTGGCAACTCATAAATTTTGCGGACAATATAGGGGGGGCGGCGCTTGCTTTCCATGTAGATGCGGCCAACATATTCCCCCAGCACGCCAATGCCAATCAGCTGGAGACTGCCGAGAAAGAGCACGGAAACCAACAAGGAGGCGTAACCGGGAACATCTATACCTGTGATCAGCGTTTTACCCACCGTGTAAAAAGCATATAACAATGTAATACTCGCCAGGGTTACCCCTACATATGTCCATATGCGCAAGGGGGCAGTACTGAAACTGGTTATCCCCTCAAGGGCGAGATTCCATAGCCGCCAAACCGAAAACTTGGTATAACCTGCTGTTCGCTCCTCACGAACATAGCCAATTTCCACGGTTCTGAAACCCAGCCAAGCAAACAGGCCTTTGAGAAATCTTTGCTGCTCCGGCAAGGTTTTCAACGCATCCACAACTGCTCTGTCCATAAGCCGAAAATCCCCGACATTTTCAGGGATTTGCAGCTTGGAGATACGATTGTGCAAGCGATAAAAACCGGCCGCAGTGACCCGCTTGAGGGCAGAATCGACACTGCGATCCGTGCGTCTGGCAAGTACCACGTCGGCGCCATCACGCCACGCCTGGAGCATATCACCGATAAGTTCGGGGGGATCCTGGAGATCTGCATCCATGGGAATAATGGCATCCCCCCTGGATAGCTCTATGCCCGCAGTCAACGCGGCTTCTTTGCCGAAGTTGCGGGACAGCTCGACAATGCGAAATCTTGGGTCCCTTATGGCAATTTTTTGTAATAAATTAAGAGTATTGTCCCCGCTGCCATCATCGACACAAACAACTTCAAAATGGTATTCGGAAAAATTGTCGAGATGGGCAGTTAGAGCAGCATAAAATTTATCGATGCCATGCTCCTCGTTATAAAAGGGCACTACCACAGAGACCAGTTTGTAGCCGAGCAGGTCATCCCTGGGGGCTTTCCGAGGGTCTTGCCCATGGATATTTTTCAACATCTCGCTAAATCCTTCAATTTTGACGCTCTTATACCGCCCGGTGGACACGACCATGCCATTGTAAACCCTGGTTCACCGGTGGGTGAAAAATTTGCCAACCTTGAGCATGAGCCCATCAAATTCTGCCAACTGGCGCCAATACAGGGGGAATCTTTTAGGGTTACAATAGCTTTCTTTTAAACCATTTGAACCCAAAGAGTGTTTAATGATACCCGTAATACTTTCAGGCGGCTCCGGCTCCCGGCTTTGGCCGCAATCCCGCCAGGAGTACCCCAAACAGTTTTTGTCGCTGACCGACTCGCAGTCAACCATGTTGCAGCAGACCGCCCTGCGCCTTGAGGGGCTGGACACTTCGCCCCCGATCGTGGTGTGCAATCAAAGTCACCGCTTTATTGTCGCCGAACAACTGTTGCAGGTAAATGCTCAACCGGAAGCCATTCTCCTTGAACCCTGCGGTCGCAATACCGCCCCTGCGGTCACCCTGGCGGCGATGTATGCTGCTAAACACCACGGCAACCCGGTGCTTTTGGTGCTGCCGGCGGATCATGTTATTGCCGATGTCGCCACCTTTCAGAGTGCTGTCAATAAAGGCGCGCTCGCAGCGCGGCAAGGCATGCTGATCACCTTTGGTATTCAACCCACCCGCGCCGAAACCGGCTACGGCTATGTTCACGGCAGTGAGGCAGTCCCCGGCTTTGAAGGTATTTTCAAGGTCGCGCAGTTTATTGAGAAGCCGCCCCTCGAACGCGCCCAGGCTTTTGTGGACAACGGCAACTATTTCTGGAACAGCGGCATGTTTATGTTTACCGCCAGCCGCTACCTGGAAGAAATCAAACGTTTCAACCCCGACATTTATAAGCAGTGTCAACTGGCTCTCGACGTCGCCGAAAAGGATCGGGATTTCACCTGGATCGACAGCACCCTGTTTGCCGCCTGTCCGTCGGATTCCATTGACTACGCGGTGATGGAGAAAACCGATGCCGCAGCGGTGGCGCCCATGGCTGCAGGCTGGAGTGACGTGGGTTCCTGGCAATCCCTGTGGGAAATCCAGAACAAGGATGCCCAGGGCAATGTTCGCCAGGGGGAAGTGATTGCCATCGACAGTCACAACTGCCTGATCTCTGCTGAAAAGCACATGGTAGCCGCGGTCGGCGTTAGCGATCTGGTGATTGTCGACTCGGCGGACGCCATTCTTGTCACCACCAGGGATCGCGCTCAGGATGTCAAAAAAGTGGTGACCGAGCTTGAGGCTCAGGGTTGCAGCCGTCACCTGTTCCACCGCAAGGTGTTCAGACCCTGGGGGCATTACGATTCCATCGACAACGGCGACCGCTTTCAGGTGAAGCGGATCACGGTCAAACCGGGGGAGCAGCTGTCCTTGCAAATGCACCACCACCGCGCCGAACACTGGATCGTGGTGCGCGGCACCGCCAAGGTGACCTGCGGCGAAAAAACATTGCTGCTCTCTGAAAACCAGTCCACCTTTATCCCCCTGGGTACCACCCACCGCCTGGAAAATCCCGGCAAGGTGAATCTGGAAATCATTGAGGTGCAAAGCGGCTCCTATTTAGGAGAGGACGATATCGTCCGCTTCGACGATTCCTACGGGCGCTAAAACAATGAATGCGGCGGGAAAATTTCGCGTGCTGAAAGTGCTGCATATCTATCGCACCTATTTCCCCGACACCCAGGGCGGCGGCGAGGAGCTGATTCGCCAGATCTGTAGCAATACCCAGGCACTGGGAGTCGAGAACCGGGTTTTTACCCTGAGTCCTGCACCAGCGGATCAGCCTCTTGAGCGCCCCGAAGCCAGGGTCGTTCAGGTTAGGCGCCACCTGGAAATTGCCTCCTGCAGCATGTCATTAACGGCGCTGAAGCAGTTTAATCGCGAGGTTCAGTGGGCGGATATTCTCCACTATCACTTCCCCTGGCCCTTTGGCGATATTCTGCATTTACTGAGCCGCCACACCGGGGGAAAACCCGTGGTGATCAGCTATTTGTCCGATGTTGTCAGGCAAAAAACCCTGTATTTTTTCTACCAGCCGCTGATGCGGAAGTTTCTCGCCAGGGTCGATGCCATCGTTGCCACCTCCCCCAATTATCGCGACAGCAGCCCCCTGCTGAAAGCCTACAGCAACAAGGTTTCGGTCATTCCCATTGGCCTCGATAACGAGGGCGCTGCAGCTGCCGATCCGCAAAAAGTGGCGCGCTTCAAAGAATGTTTTGGCGACAGTTTTATGCTGTTTGTCGGTGTTTTGCGCTATTACAAAGGCCTCCATTTTCTGATAGAGGCGGCGAGTAAAACAGCGGCGACCATTGTCATTGCCGGCAGCGGCTCGGAAGAATCCAAGCTGAAAATCCTGGCGGAACAGCGCGGGTTGACGAATGTGCATTTTCTTGGCCGCATCAGCGACGCCGATAAAAGCGCCCTGCTTCAGGCGTGCCGAGGGTTTGTGTTTCCGTCCCATCTGCCGTCGGAGTCCTTTGGCATCTCACTGCTCGAAGCCGCCATGGCCGGAAAGGCCATGATCAGTTGCGAAATTGGCACTGGCACGTCCTACGTCAACATCCACAACAAGACCGGACTGGTCATCGAACCCGCCAATCCTGCCGCGCTGGCGGAGGCTATTACGCAACTTGCCGACAACCAGGCGCTGGCGGAACATTACGGCGCCCAGGCTCAGCAGCGGTACCGCGACCTGTTTACCGGCACGGCCATGGGCAGTCAGTACCTGAATCTTTACCAGAGGCTGCTTGCCAGCAAAATATCCTCGCGATCATGACTTTTCCCCTCTGGTTTTATGTGAGCATTTTTGTTGTCAGCGCCGCTGCGTCCCTGACTGTGCTCAACATCGTCAGGCGTCGGCAACTGCTGGACATTCCCAATGCCCGCAGCTCCCACAACCTGCCCACCCCCAAAGGGGGCGGCCTCGGTTTTGCCGCGATTATCGCCACGGTTTTTATCGCCAGCGGGGCGCTCTCGAATTCGGCCAGCGGCAGCGCTGTCATGGTTCTCGGCATTACCGCCCTGGCGCTGGCCATCACTGGCCTGGTGGACGACCTGCGCCCCCTGGCCTCTTCCACCCGCATGCTGATTCAGTTGCTCGCCGGCCTTGTCATTGTTTTTGTGCTGCCGCGCACCTCGGTTGATCTCGGATTTATGCGTCTTTCACCTGTCGCCGCAGCCTGTTTGGCGCTGCTGTTTTTGCTGTGGATGACCAACCTCTACAATTTTATGGATGGCATCGATGGCATTGCCTCGTTTCAGGCCATACTCCTTGGCGCAGGAATTTACTGCCTCGATGCGCTGGCACTCTACTCGGGCAATCTGGCTGGTTTGGCACTGGTCATTGCCACCTGTGTGGGGGGATTTCTGCTTTTCAACTTTCCCCCGGCAAAAATTTTCATGGGGGATGTCGGCAGTGTTTTTCTTGGTTTCACTCTCGCCGCCATCGCCCTGTTTGAAGGGGCTGACGCCATTGAAAATCTATGGATCTGGCTTATTTTAATGGCGGTTTTTATCTGCGATGCCACCGCCACGCTATTGGCGAGACTGGCACAAAGGCAGAAGCTTTATCAGGCGCATCGCAGCCATATTTACCAGTTGTACACTCAAACCGTGGCGCACAACCTCACCACAACGGGAATGACGGCTGAACAGGCCAGAGCCCAAGCCCACCGCCGCTATCTGATCTGGTTCAGCCTTTGTTTTAGTCTTGTTCAATTTCCCCTCGCCATTGCCGTTGCCGCCCGCTGGCTGCCAGGCCTGCCGGTTGCCCTATTTACCTACGGTCTGTTGATTGTTGGCTTTATAAGCCTGGGAGCGGGGCGTGACAGGCTAGCACTTTGCAAAGGCAACCCCTCTTAGCGGCGGCTTGCGCCTTGTCAGGAGCGCGAATCCATGGTTTGGATTTTGTTCCACTACGTCCAAATTGCAGCACTAGCCGTGCTGCAATTTGGTTTTGTCTGATATTGGGGAATGCCGATCGCAGCAACCTGAATCCGCCATCGCCTGCAGGGCAGGCTCCTTGTAGATCATTTTTCGGTAGGAGCCTACCCTGCAGGCGAAGATTGAAGATTCTGCGAAACAGCCAATATCAAATTGAAAGAGCATCAGTTATTGAGCCATGCGGAAGAAATGATGCCGATAATAGGCCAGCTCGGCAATGGAATCGACAATATCGTCCATGGCCAGGTGGCTGCCTTTTTTACGAAAGCCCGCAACCAGCTCAGGCCGCCAGCGCCGCGCGATTTCCTTCACTGAGCTGACATCCAGATTGCGATAGTGAAAAAAGGCTTCCAGTTCCGGCATTAACCGCGCGAGAAAACGGCGATCCTGACAGATGGAATTGCCGCACATGGGGGATGTGCGAGGCTCCAGCCATTGACTGAGAAAATCCAGGGTCTGGCGCTCGGCTTGCGCCGTAGAGGTGGTGCTGTTTTTTACCCTGTCAGTGAGGCCGGACTTGCCGTGCTGCCGAGTATTCCATTCGTCCATGGCGGCGAGACGGGCATCGTCCTGATGAATGGCAATCACCGGGCCTTCGCCAAGAATATTGAGGTCTTTGTCTGTCACCAGGGTGGCGATTTCAATAATCACATCCTTTTCCGGTTCCAGCCCGGTCATTTCCAGATCTATCCAGATTAGATTCAGCGGGTCTTTTTGTGTGGGAGTATTACTCATGGATTTTCCTTGGTTTGTTCGCGCTCCAGAAGGACTTCAGACACTTTGATCTGGGATTCAAGGCGTTTGATCAGAGATTCTTTGTTGGCGAGTTCATCGCTGCTGCTTTGCAGCGCCTTGAGTTCGGCCTCGAGGTTGAGGCGTTTTTCCTCCAGCATTTCGATTTTTTTGCCTGATTGGCTTTATCAAAAAGCAGGGTTTCAGGAAAGATTGCCGCCGCACTGGCCTGCGCAAGAACGCCGTCCATTGATGGAATAAAGGTTTTTGCTTTGTCGAGAACGCGCTGATTCATAAAGGTGGGCGAGACAATTTCCACCCCCTGGCTGTGCATGACATTGAGTATTGAGCCTTTAAAGGCCGATCTGGCGCTGAGTAAATGTTCGGTGTCCCTGCAAAAACCCGCCGCTTTATAGGTAACAGAAAAATCGCCAAGCTCCAGAATCTGCACAAAGGGGTCTTCAAGCCCCGCGTCTATGGCCGCCGCTTTCAAGAACTGCTCAACCTTGCCATGGGCAATATCGTAGCCCAGGGAAATGCTGCAATTCAGCACTGTTCCCGAAGAGCGCACCACCTTGACGGGGTTGGATGTTAAAAACAAATTGGGCACGGTGACCAGATCGCGATCTTCCGACTGAATTTCCGTATGAAAAAGCCCCAGTTCCGTGACCTTGCCAAAATGATCTCCCGCCTCAATAAAATCGCCGGGGCTGAAGCTTTTCACCGACCGCAGCATCAGCCCGGCCATCAGGTTGGCAACAAAGGTGGTGCTGGAGAAGGCAATTATCCCGGTAAGGACAATACCGAGAAGACCCAGCAATTGATTTCTGACCGAGTCGTCCAAGGGCAGAGCAAGAATAATTGCAACAATGGCCAGCAGCGTCAGGGCAACCATAATCAGTTGGTGCTGGGGGCGGTTGTGACTAGTCAGCTTCGCTCGTCTTATCAGCAGGCGATCGGCAAAAATAATCGCCAGCACCGCGAAAATCAGCGTAATCACCACAGGTATATAGGCGGCAAATTCACTGTAAACGGCTGTCATGACTTCCCCCGGTTATGTCCCTGCTCGCCATTATGCTATATCCTTGGCCGTTATTCATTAACACAGCCCGGAGCCTAATGGCTAAGCGCAGACTCTCCCTCCAGCAACAGCGCCGCATAGCCAGCCAGCAGCAGCGCAGCAACAGGCAATCCCTGCCTGACAGTGGCGACGAAGAAAATTTTGGCTCCCCCCAGGAAGGCCTGGTGACTACCAGATTCAGCCACCAGGCGCTAGTAATGCCGACCCTGGCGGAGCCTTCAGACAAACCTTACCGCTGCCATTTCCGCGCCAATATCACTGACCTGGTTACCGGCGACCGGGTTATCTGGCGGCAGGGCAAACCCACAGGCATCATCGAATCCGTACTGCCCCGCCGCAGCCTGATGTCGCGACCGGACGCCCGCGGCCAGCTGCGCCCGGTGGCCGCCAATGTGGATCAGATCGGTATTGTTTTTGCCCCGGAACCTCAACCCCACCAAAACCTTATCGATCGCTATCTGGTCGCGGCAGAACACTTGGCCATCAAGCCACTGTTGATTTTCAATAAAATGGATTCCCTGAATCCGGCGGACATTGACATTCCCGCCCTGTTCGCCCTCTATAAAAGTCTGGGTTATGAGCTGGTGCAGACTTCAGCAAAACAGGGCTTGGGCTTGACTGAATTGCACGGCGCCCTGCGGGGTCACACGACCGTGTTGGTGGGTCAGTCCGGTGTTGGCAAGTCCTCCATTATCAACCGTATTCTCCCCCTTGCCGCAGCGGCAATTGGCGATCTCTCCCAAATCGCCAAGGGTCGCCACACCACAACTGCAGCAAAATATTATGTTCTTCCCGAAGGAGGTAGCCTCATCGACTCGCCGGGAATTCGCGAGTTTGGCCTCTGGCATCTGGAAGCCGACGCAATCGCCCGCGGGTTTATTGATTTTGAGCCCTACCTGGGCGCCTGCAGGTTTCGCAATTGCCGCCACTTTGCCGAGCCCGATTGCGCCATTGTGCAAGCGGTTGCCGAGGGCGATGTCAGGGTTGAACGGTTGTTGAGTTACCAGCAGATTGTCAACGATCTCGCCAATGCAGCAGGCTGAGCCGAAAGTTGTACCAGCACTCTCTGAAATCCGGGTTTTGCCTTGGTATAGAGGCTTGCTAGCGGCGACGCGCCTGTTTTTTGCGCTTTCCCCAACCAGAATCAAACCGCTAAAATAGCGACTTCAGCGACAGGATTAAGACCATGACAGATTCGTTTCAGCACCTGATTGAACCCGAAGAGCTGCAGGCCACCACAGACCCTGTGCTCATTATTGATCTCTGTAATGACCACCAGTACCTTCAGGGTCATATCCCCGGCGCTGTTCATGTTTCTGCGGCCGAAATAATGGATGGCCGACCACCGGCTCCCGGCAGGCTTCCTGACAAACACCGCCTCGACAAACTTTTTTCCCGGCTGGGTTATCGCAGCGATGCCAACATTGTGGTTTATGACGATGAAGGTGGCGGCTGGGCGGGACGAATGGCCTGGATACTGGATGTTATCGGCCACAAGCACTGGCGTTATCTCAACGGTGGCCTCACGGCCTGGCAACAGGCAAACCTGCCCCTTGAGACCAGCGCAGTGATCCCTGCCCCCACTCAGGTGGATGTCACCATCAGCAAAGCGCCCACCATTGAAGCGGACGATATTATCGCCAGCCTCGGTAAGCAAAACTTTCTGGTGTGGGATGCCCGCAGCCGCGCTGAATACGAGGGCTCTCGGGTAGTGTCGCAGCGGGGCGGACACATTCCTGGCGCCATCCACTGTGAATGGACCACATTGATGGATCCGGCTCGCGGCCTCAGAGTTCGCCGTGACGCACTCCAGTTTCTCGCCGATCGCGGTATTACTCCCGACAAGGAAATCGCCACCCACTGCCAGAGCCATCACCGCTCCGGGTTCACCTACCTGGTGGCGCGCATCCTGGGTTTTCCCCGTATTCGCGCCTATCACGGCTCCTGGTCTGAATGGGGCAATCGTATGGACACCCCTGTGGAAACAGGCTTGTAGTTGCCCCCTGATTTATTGCCTATTCTGCTGAGCTGGTTACTCTATGTATCAATCTCGAACCACCGCCACCCTGAAAAATCACCGCGATGAACTTTTCATTGCTCTGCAAAGGCTGCTGCCACAACACACCTGCTCGCGACTGCTGGGCAAACTCGCTGAAAGCGAGAATACTTGGCTGAAAAATTTCCTTATCGAGCAGGCGATCCGCCATTACGATATTGATCTCGACGACGCCGTGGAAAATGATGCCAATGACTACAGGTCGTTTAACGATTTTTTTACCCGCCGCCTGAAAGCTGACGCCAGACCCATTGACGCCAACCCGGCGTCAATCGTTTCCCCCGCAGATGGCGCCATAAGCCAGATAGGCGCTATCCGCGAAGGCCGAATTTTTCAAGCCAAGGGACACGATTTTTCAACGGCAACCCTGCTCGGCTGCGACGCGCAAACAGCCAGCCGTTTTAGTGGCGGCTCCTTTGCAACTATTTATCTGTCGCCGCGGGATTACCACCGCGTCCATATGCCCTTTGCCGGCACTCTGGTTGAAACCCGCTATATTCCCGGCAACCTGTTTTCTGTCAATGACACCACGGCAGCCCATGTCGACAGCCTGTTTGCCCGCAATGAACGGCTGAGTTGTCTTTTCAAAACAGACCAGGGGTTAATGGCGGTGGTAATGGTGGGTGCGTTATTCGTCGCAGGCATTGAAACCCAGTGGCAGAAATCCTTTGCGCCAGGAAAACTCCAGACCCGCCGTTTTAACGGCGAGGTAAAATTGCGCAAGGGCGACGAGCTGGGCGCTTTCAAATTTGGCTCCACCGTTATTGTCGTCAGCGAACAATCTGTGATCTGGAACACTGAGTTCAGGGCGGCAGCAAGCTGCCGAATGGGCGAGGTCATGGGGCTATATGGTGCAGAATAAATGGAGTGATCGGAAATAAAGGGATAGTAAGCGGAATTTTCTGCCAGCAGTTCTTTAGGGCACTGCTATAAATTGTGCCCGAGGCTGAAGGAGTCCCGCACAGGGAATCTGAATCCGTTATCGCCTAGGGCAGGCTACAAAATCAATCAGCGCGCCATCGACCGTAGGAGCCAGCCCTGCAGGCGATATCACGGACGAGGGAATTCATATTGAAAGAACACTGGCGGTACGAAAGCAATGGAGAAAAATGGCAATGACAGCTTCGCGCCCATGGTAAACCGACCCTCAGGCTGGCTGCCCCTTAACTAAAGAGCCTGTTTTTAAGGCCAGCAAAAAAGCCTGGCGATTCTGACGGTTTTTCCACTCTGGCGCCACTTTGGAGAAAGATTTCGGAGACAACATCGTAGTCGACGTCGTAGGTGCTGGGCTCCAGATCTCGTGCTATCGCCAGTTTGGCCACATTGACAATGCTGTCGCGGCCACTTTCAAGCAGCAGCCTGCGGCTCTCTTTTTCATCCTTGAGATCGATAAAAATACAATTTCCCCCCAGGCGGGTTGCTGTGGCCGACTGATCGAGAACAGCAATGGACGGTGAAAGGCGGGAGCCCTGATTTTGCTCAAGGACAATACCGAGATCGCCGGAAGTCAATTCCACCAGTGTGCCCGTGGGATAAAGACCGATGGATTGGATAAACTTCACCACCAGATCTTCCTGAAAAGCCTTGTCGCGCATATTGTAAATAAGGCTCACCGCTCTGGATGGCGCAACCGGGTGCGAGGATTCTCTGGGGCTTGAGATCGCGTCATACTCGCTGGCAATACCTACAATGCGCGCCAGCAATGGAATTTTGTTGCCGCTGACGCCCTGGGGAAACCCGGAACCATCGAGGCGCTCGCAGTGATAGCGCACGATGGAAATGATTTTGGCATCGATATTATCGAGACTGCGCAGAATTTCGACGCTGTACTGAACAAATTTTTGATACTGGGCTTCTTCTTCCGCAGTGCGCGACACTTTCTGGACAATGGTTCGCGGCAACTTGACCTTGCCAATATCCTTGAGCAAACCACCCATGCACAACAGGGCGATATCGGCTTTCGACATGCCCGCATAGCGGCCAAACTGGGCTGACAGCATGGCTGCACGCAGGGAATGATCGTAGCTCTGCTGGTCTTTGTGGCGCAGCCTCAACAGCCAGTTGAAGGCGTCCGGACAGCGCAGGACACTGGCGACCATATCATCAACAGATTTTTTAAGCCCCTCGATATCCGTCAGCCTGCCTCTGGCAACCTGCTTAGACACCAGGGTGAGATTGCCTTTTAGCTCGCGAACAATGGCTTCGGCTCGCGCCGCCTCCAAACGCAGGGGAACGGTTTTTTCATAAACGCCAAGGCGCACTTCAATGGGGCGGGGGGGCACCGCCGTGAGTTTATTGAGGTCGGCTCTTTGGGATTGCAGTTGAAAGGCGGGAACTTTCTCTTCCGGCACCACTTCAGCCTGATCTGTCTGCGAGGCGTAAATTTTGGTTCCTGGAGACGGTCCCCGGCCTTTGGTCACATCAATATACACATAGGTACTGAACGACTTTACCGTCTCAATATCCTTGGGTTTTTTAATGTGAAAGCCCTGGAGAGGGAACGGGGTTTGCGACCAGGGACGATCCAGCCCGGAGACAAACATCCCCAGTACCAGATCTTGCGCCCTAATTTGCACCCTGCTAATCGCCATTACGCACTCTTGTCATCCAAGGCTTGAATAAAACTACATGCCGCGCAGATACAAGTTTCGAGTCATCCGCTGTCCAATGATAGGCAATCCCTATTCCACCACAACGACACAGGAACGAACGGTCATATTTGGCGACGAACAACATGACCGGAAAAATTTACGTGTGGTATTTAACGGACGAACTGTGAACCCTGTCGATAAACACCTTGACCTTGTCCGGATCTATATCAGGGGTTATGCCGTGCCCCAGGTTAAATATGTGGCCACTGCCATGACCAAATTCTGCCAATATGCGGTCCACTTCCGCGGAAATGACCGAGGAAGATGCCCTGAGAATGGCCGGATCCATATTCCCTTGCAAGGCAATTTGGCCCCCCACCTGGGCGCGAGCCTGAGCCAAGGACGTGGTCCAATCGACACCCGCAGCACTGCAGCCCGTATCGGCGATCGCTTTAAGCCACTGACCACCGCCTTTGGTAAACAGAATCACGGGGACTTCCCGCCCCTCTGATTCCCTGGTCAGCCCGTCAATAATTTTTTTCATGTAGTTTAGGGAAAATTCGCGGTAGGCCATATGGCTGAGCACACCTCCCCAGGTATCAAAAATCTGCACAGCCTGGGCGCCGGCAGCAATCTGGGCATTGAGATAATCAATCACCGACAGGCTGAGTTTTTCCAGTAACTGATGCATCAACTCGGGCTTGGTGTATAGCCAGGTTTTACTTTTGGCAAAATCCCGTGTACTGCCACCCTCAATCATATAGGTGGCCAATGTCCAGGGACTGCCGGAAAAACCGATAAGCGGCACAGTGCCGCCGAGGGCACGGCGAATGGCTGTCACCGCATCGGTGACATAGGCGAGATCTGAAGCCGTCTTGACGACAGGCAGATCGGCAACACTTTTTTCATCCGTTAACGGCTTGCGAAATCTGGGACCTTCACCTTCGGCAAAATACAATCCCAACCCCATGGCGTCGGGAATGGTCAGAATATCGGAAAATAATATGGCCGCATCCAGTTCGTAGCGACGCAGTGGCTGCAAGGTCACTTCGCAGGCGAGTTCCGTATTCATACACAGGGACATAAAATCCCCGGCCTGACTCCTTGTCGCCCGGTATTCGGGGAGGTATCTACCAGCCTGACGCATCATCCATACAGGGGTTCTGTCCACAGGCTGGCGCAGCAACGCCCTTAGAAAGCGATCATTTTTGAGTTCAGTCATTTTTTCGTGGCCGAACCTCTGAACAATCAGTCAGAGGCCAGTGCTCTCCTTCAGGGTTAACTCGGGGTAATTTGCCTAAACAGGCTTACAGCTCAGCACACAGCAAAAGCTGTGCCGAGCTGTAAAATCAGTTCTATGGTTTCAGATATCCAGATAATCCAAAATACCTTCAGCGGCCTGACGCCCCTCCCAAATGGCAGTGACCACAAGATCAGAGCCCCTGACCATATCGCCACCGGCAAAAATTTTCGGGTTGGTTGTCTGGAATTTGTATTGTTGCTCTTCTGGCGCAATCACCCCTTGCCAATCGTTGAGCTCGACAGATTGGGGCTTGAGCCAGTCTGGCGGGCTGGGGCGAAAGCCGAATGCCACCAGCACCACATCCGCGGGCAAAATTTCTTCACTCCCGGGAATAACTTCAGGGCGCCGACGACCATTGGCATCCGGATCGCCAAGGCGGGTTTCGACAACCTTAATACCTTCTACTTTGCCGTCGCCGACAATTTCCACAGGCTGGCGATTAAAAAGAAATTCAACCCCCTCCTCCCTGGCATTTTGAACTTCTTTGCGGGAGCCGGGCATATTGTCTTCATCGCGGCGATAGACGCAGGTCACCGAATGAGCTTTCTGGCGTATGGAGGTGCGGTTACAGTCCATGGCAGTATCGCCGCCGCCAAGGACGACAACCTTCTTGCCTGCAACACTGATAAACTCTTCGGGTTTTTTTTCCCAGCCCTGGTTGCGATTGACATTGGCAATCAAAAACGGCAGCGCATCGTAGACGCCGGGAAGCTCTTCACCGGGAAAGCCGCCTTTCATATAGGTGTAGGTGCCCATGGCGAGAAAAATTGCATCAAACTCCGCCATGAGGTCGTCGACACTGACATCGGTACCGACATTGGTGTTGAGGCGAAACTCGATGCCCATTTCTTCAAACACTTCGCGACGCTTGCGCATTACCGATTTTTCCAGTTTGAATTCGGGAATGCCAAAGGTCAGCAAGCCGCCGATTTCCGGGTAGCGGTCAAACACCACGGATTTGACCCCGGATCTGGCAAGCACATCGGCGCAGCCAAGCCCGGCGGGTCCCGCACCAATAATGGCGACCCGCTTGTCCGTCCAGGTAACTTTCGACAAATCGGGCTTCCAGCCCATGGAGAACGCCGTGTCGGTAATATATTTTTCAACGCTGCCAATGGTGACGGCGCCAAAGCCGTCATTGAGGGTGCAGGCGCCCTCGCAGAGGCGATCCTGGGGGCAGACGCGGCCACAAACTTCCGGCAGTGTGTTGGTCTGGTGACACAATTCCACCGCTTCAATAATATTGCCTTCGGAGGCGAGCTTGAGCCAATCCGGAATATAGTTGTGAACCGGACACTTCCATTCGCAGTAAGGGTTGCCACAGGCGAGGCAGCGGTGGGACTGGCTGGCGGCCTGCTTTCCTTTGTAGGGTTCATAAATTTCAACAAACTGGCCGCGCCGGACATCCAGATTTTTCTTCTGGGGATCCTGTCTTTCAACCTCAACAAATTGGAAGTGGTTATTTAAACGATCGGACATAACATCAACTCTCTACAGGTTCACTGAGGGGCTGCAACAGTAGTTTCCCAAAGGCTCGCAAGGGACGCCGCCTTGGGTTTTACCAGCCAGAATTTACGGGCGTAATCCTCGAAATTATCGAGAATTTCCCTACCCCAGGGGCTGCCTGTGTTGGTAACAAATTCATTGATAAGGAATTCCAGGTGATGGCTGTAGGCCTCAGCGTTTTCCTTGGTGATCCTCTGCAGTTCGACGAGCTCCATATTGACTCTGTCGGAGAAGCTTCTGTCCATATCGAGAACATAGGCAAAACCGCCGGTCATGCCAGCGCCAAAGTTGTAGCCAGCTTCCCCGAGCACCACAACGATGCCCCCGGTCATATACTCGCAACAGTGATCACCGGCGCCTTCGACAATACCTATGGCACCGGAATTGCGCACACCGAAACGCTCCCCTGTTTTTCCAGAGGCAAACAGGGTTCCTCCGGTGGCGCCATAGAGACAGGTGTTGCCAATAATCGGCGTATCCTGGGATTTAAATCTGCTGCCTTCAGGGGGGCTGATAACAATTTTACCCCCCGCCATGCCCTTGCCAACGTAGTCATTGGCGTCGCCGCGAAGATAAATCTCCAGGCCACCGGCATTCCATACCCCCAGGGACTGACCTGCGACACCGATGAGGTTGAGGCGGATGGGATTGTCTGCCATGCCCTGATTACCGTGCCTTTTGGCAATTTCGCCACTCAGGCGCGCACCTATGGAACGGTCGCAGTTGGAAATGAGATAAGAAAATTCGCCGCCGGATCGGTTTTCAATGGCGGGCAGAATATCGGCCACCATGGTTTCTGCCAGCTCGCCCTTATCAAAGGGGGCATTTCTTTTTTGAGTGCAAAACTGGGGTTTGTCGGCGAGAAAATCATCCGTATGAATGATGGGGCGCAAATCCAGCTTGTTCTGCTTTGTCGTGGTGCCGGGAAGAATTTCCAGCAAATCAACACGGCCAATCAGCTCCTCCAGGGTGCGCACGCCCAGTTTGGACAGCCACTCCCTGGTTTCTTCGGCGACAAAGCGGAAGAAATTCATAGCCATTTCCACGGTACCGATGTAGTGATCCGCGCGCAGACCTTGATCCTGGGTGGCAACACCGGTGGCACAGTTGTTGAGGTGACAAATTCGCAGATATTTACAGCCTAGGGCAACCATGGGCGCAGTACCAAAGCCGAAGCTTTCAGCCCCCAGAATTGCTGCCTTAATCACATCGAGACCGGTTTTAAGGCCACCGTCGGTTTGTACCCGCACCTTGTCCCGCAGCTGGTTTGCTCTCAACGTTTGATGAGTTTCTGAAAGCCCCAGCTCCCAGGGTGATCCTGCATAGCGAATCGAGGTCAGCGGGCTCGCCGCTGTGCCGCCATCGTAACCGGAAATGGTGATCAGATCCGCATAGGCCTTGGCAACCCCGGCCGCGATGGTACCGACACCGGGACGGGACACCAGTTTCACCGAAATCAGCGCTTCGGGGTTAACCTGTTTGAGATCAAAAATCAGCTGCGCCAGATCCTCAATAGAATAAATATCGTGGTGGGGCGGCGGTGAAATCAAGGTCACCCCCGGCACCGAATAGCGCAACCGGGCAATCAGCTGATTGACCTTGCCGCCGGGAAGCTGGCCGCCTTCACCGGGCTTGGCGCCCTGAGCCACCTTGATCTGAATCACTTCAGCGTTGACCAGATAATGGGGGGTGACACCAAAGCGACCCGAGGCTACCTGCTTGATTTTTGATGAGCGCACCGTGCCATAGCGCGCCGGATCTTCACCACCTTCACCGGAATTGGAACGGCCGCCAAGGCGGTTCATGGCTTCAGCAAGGGCTTCGTGGGCTTCTGGAGACAGGGCTCCCAGGGACATTCCCGCCGAATCAAAGCGCTTAATAACCGCTTCAACGGACTCGACACTATCGATACTGATGGCTGGCTGACCCTCGGTTTTGAGGCGCAGCAAATCCCGGAGAGTGGCGACGGGTCGACCATTCACCAAGCTGGAATAGGCTGTCCAATGGCTGTAATCCCCGGTTTGCACAGCCCGGTGCAAGGCCTGAACAACATCCGGGTTAAAGGCGTGATATTCCTGGCCGTGAACGTACTTCAACAAACCGCCCTGGACAATGGGCTTGCGCTCTTTCCAGGCGTCTTTTGCCAGTGCCTGCTGTTCGCTCTGAATATCGCTGAAATCGGCACCCTGGATGCGACTCTTGATACCGGGGAAACACAGCGCCACCACATCGTCAGCCAAGCCCACCACTTCGTAGAGCATGGCACCCCGGTAGGAAGCCATGGTGGAAATCCCCATTTTGGAAAGGATTTTCATCAAGCCTTTGTTAATGGATTTGCGGTAGTTTTTTAAGGCCAGATCCACAGTCACCAGAATCTCGCCACTGTTGACCATATTAAAGAGCATCAGATAGCTGAGATAGGGGTAAACCGCAGAGGCGCCGCAGCCGATAAGGGTTGCTATTTGATGGGGATCGCGGGCGTAGCCCGTACTGGCAATAATATTGGCGTCGCAACGCAGTCCGGTTTTGATCAGATGGCTGTGAACTGCACCCACGGCCAGGGCAATGTGAATGGGTATGAGTCCGGGGGCAATATCAAAATCGGAGAGGATACAAACCACGATATTGTCATTGCGCACCGCGTTCTCGACCTCGATACAAACGCGCTCAATGGCGGCCTTCAAATCTTCCTTGTCAGGGTCGAATGCAAGCGGAAACTTGCGCACCTTGAAGCTATCATGGCTGTTGTTTTTAAGAGCAAAATATTTCTTTGGCGACAGCACCGGACTGCTGAGGTCGATATAGACGGCATGATCGGGCACTTCCTCAAAAACATTGAGCTCAGGCCCCAGCTGGGTGCTGAGGGACATGGCAATGGCTTCCCTGAGGGGGTCAATCGGCGGATTGGTGACCTGGGCAAACTCTTGCCGAAAATAGTCAAAGAGGTTGCGATTTTTGCTGGACAACACCGCCATCGGGGTGTCATCACCCATGGAGCCGGTGGCCTCCTGACCGCCCTCGGCCATGGGACTGAGAACCTGGTCTTTTTCTTCAAAAGAGACCTGGTACATTTTCATATAGGTTCTGAGCTTTTCGGGATCCAAAACCCCTTCGGCTTCGAGACTGTCGGACTCGAGGGTGGCCTGAATTTTAAAAACACCCTGGCGCAACCACTTTTTATAGGGTTTTGCCGCAGCGAGACGCCCATCAATTTCAGCCCTGGTTTCAATCTGTCCGGTTTGAGTGTCGATAGACAGCATATCCCCAGGCCCCAAACGGCCTTTGGCGACCACGTTTTCAGGCTTATAACCGTAAACGCCAACCTCGGAGGCAACCGTAATGATGTCGTCGTCAGTGAGCACCCAGCGGGATGGTCTGAGGCCATTGCGGTCGAGGCCACAGACGGCATAGCGGCCATCGGTGATTACCAGGCCAGCGGGACCGTCCCAGGGCTCCATCATCAGGGAATGGTATTCAAAAAAGGCGCGCACATCGGGATCCATATCCTGAACATTGTGCCAGGCGGGAGGAATCAGCATGCGTACTGCCCGGTGCAGAGGCACGCCACCGATCACCAACAGTTCGAGCATGTTATCGAGGCTGGATGAGTCTGAACCGGTGCGATTGACCAGCGGCGCCAGCTCTTCCAGCTGGGGCAGCAGGGGCGTTTTGAGTTTCGGCATCCGCGCCACAGACCAGTTGCGGTTGCCGAGAATGGTGTTGATTTCGCCGTTGTGAGCGAGCATGCGGAAGGGTTGTGCCAGCGGCCACTGGGGCAATGTGTTGGTGGAGAAGCGCTGGTGAAACACACAGATTGCTGTCTCCATGCGGGGATCAGACAAATCCGGATAAAAGCTTGTCAGGTCAGCGGGCATCATCAACCCTTTATAGCTGAGCACGGAGCTGGAAAAGCTGGCGATGTAAAAGTCACTGTCCTGGGCAAGGCGCTTTTCTATTTTGCGGCGGGCGACAAACAACAGAGCATCAAAGGTTTCACCTTTGTCGCCGGGAGCAATAAAAACCTGCTCAAAGGCTGGCAGCGACGCCAAAGCAATTTCACCAAGAACACTGTTATCTGTGGGAACCAGGCGCCAGCCCAGCACATCCAGACCCAGAGCGGCAATTTCCTCATCGACAATCTGCTTTTGACGGCTTTTGTTCTCGCCATCAAGGCTGAGCATCATGGCGCCAACGGCGTAGTTGTCGGGTAGAGTGCGAGCAAACTCTTCCTTGGCTATGGCTCTCAGGAAAGAATCCGGCTTTTGAATCAGCAGGCCGCAACCGTCACCGGTCTTACCGTCTGCAGCGATACCTCCGCGGTGAGTCATGCAGGTAAGTGACTCAATACCGGTCAACAACAAACCGTGACTCGCTTTGCCGTGCAAATGGGCTACGAGGCCAAAGCCGCAGTTATCGCGAAACTCATCAAGCTGATACAAGCCTTTTGACATAGATTAAGTTCCATAAAATCAAGGAGTTATAAATCTTGCCCCGCCATCAGCCTATCTTCGCAGGGCAAAAGGAGTGACATTTTACACATCGAACCCTGTGGCGACAAACTCCATTATTGGTAACACTAAACCGAATATTGCGCCCGTTGCCTGCATTTTCGCACCTAAATCGAGCATTTCCAGAAATAACATGCACCAAAAGCGAACTAACGCACTAAAATCGGGCGAAATCAAGCCAAAAACAGGCAAGCGGCGCTCACACGCCCCCCCGCTACGCCCCGTTACCGCGCAGGGGCATGAAAACCAGAAAATACAACATCCAGGTTTGAGCATGTCCTAATTTGATATTGTCTGCCATGAAGAATCTTCAGACATCGCCAGCAGGACTGGCGCCGCGATAAAACACAATCAAGCTGAAAGGAGACAATTACAGAGGAAAGGCAAAAGTCAGGCCTACGCCAGAGCAATCTTGCCCCTTGTTGCTATGGGCAGAATGCATCCAGGGTTTCCTGCAACTGGGCGCCCGCGTAATCCCCAGTAACCACCGCATCGCCCAGGGCGCGCAGCAATACCAGGCGAACAACGCCGTCTGCGACTTTTTTATCCAGGGACATGGCCGCCAGAAAAGCCTTGGAATTCATGACGGCGGGCACTGTTGTCGGCAACCCCAGAGACAGCAGCAAGTGGCGCAAATCTTCCACCTCGCTTGCAGAAATCCAGCCGAGGCGGCTGGATAGATCTGCGGCCATCAACATGCCCACGGCAACGGCTTCGCCGTGCAGCAAGCCGCAGTATTGCTCTGTAGTTTCAATGGCATGGCCGAAGGTGTGACCCAAATTGAGAATGGCGCGAATATTGGACTCCCGCTCATCCCGTGCGACCACATCCGCCTTGTTGCGACAGGAGCGTTCGACCATCGCCATCAACACCCGCTCATCGCGACCATTGATGTCAGACACATGCTCTTTTAACCAGACATAAAAGCCCGGGTCGGCAATCAAGCCGTATTTGACAACCTCGGCAACCCCTGCCCGGTACTCACGATCCGGCAGTGTTTTGAGGGTGCCCATGTCGGCAATCACCGCCACTGGCTGATAGAAAGCGCCGATCATGTTTTTTCCCAGAGGATGATTGACCCCAGTTTTGCCACCCACCGACGAGTCCACCTGGGACAGCAAGGTGGTTGGCACCTGAACAAAATTAACACCCCGCTGATAGGTGGCTGCGGCAAAGCCGGTCATATCACCGATAACGCCGCCGCCAAGGGCAACCAGGGTGGTACTGCGGCTGTGGCGGTTTTTGAGCAGATGATCATAGATGAGCTTAAGTGTGTCGAGATTTTTGTGGATTTCACCGTCAGGCAAAATCAGGCTATCCAGTTTTGTCAGAGACAGCCCTGACGACAGGCTGTTTTGTAGTCTGTCGAGATAAAGAGGGGCTATGGTTTCATTGGTCACCACCAGCACCTCTCTGCCCTGAATATGCCGGCAAAGCAGCGCTCCGTCATCTACAAGGCCACTGCCAATATAAATAGGATAACTGCGCTCGCCGAGAGCAACATGCAATTTTTTCATCGATGGTCGGGTTCTAAGGTTAGGTTGAAGGGAACTTTAACACATTGCTGCCACGGGGTGACTGCCCAAAAAGCCATCGCCAAAGCTCGGCCTCAACGATGAAGTATATCCTGTGGGAGCCGGGCGACCCGGCGATTTCTGGTTACCACGCTCCTGCGTGGTAACCCTGTGTATTGTGGCGCCATGCATTTCCACGCGGAGCGTTGGAGCGAGATACAAACGGTGGCAAGGCTTAGCTGCGGGCTTGCCCGGCGAAGGTGCTTTGCCATGCCAACATCGCGAGCAGGGCTCGCTCCTACAGAAACACCCTATCCCCTCTGGGAGCCAGCATCCTAAATGTCGGCCAAGGCGCGGGTTTATTTTTCGAGGGTTGCCAGTACTCTACACAATTGTTCTGTCGCTTGCCTGGAATTGCGGCTGCCAACATTAAAGACCAAATCCGCAACCTCCCGATAAAGGGGATCCCGCGCCCGCTTGAGCTCGGTAATCACCCTGAGTCGATCCGGCACCTGCAACAGGGGGCGTTTTTTGTCTTTAAGGGTGCGATTGTAAAGCTGTTCGGCGGAGGCATCGAGATAAACCACGACACCGGAGGATTTCAGCAACTGGCGATTGGCTTCCCTCAAGACAATGCCGCCGCCAGTGGAAACCAGCATGTTTTGCCTGTGGCAATATTCGGTCAGCAGATCCGATTCACGACGCCGAAAGCCATCTTCGCCTTCAACATCAAAAATCCACGGAATAGAAGCGCCCGCGCGGCGCTCTATTTCGTCATCGAGGTCAACAAAGGTTTTTTTAAGCTTTTTGGCAACCAGTTTGCCAATGGTGGTCTTGCCGACCCCCATGGGGCCGACAAGGTAGAGATTTTGATCCGGCTTCATCTGTCGAGGAGCTGATCATCAACAATTTTGGGTGTGATAAAGATAAGAATTTCTCTTTTCTCAGAGGTTTTCAGATCGTTCTTGAAGATGCGCCCCAGATAGGGGAGATCACCCAAGAAGGGAACTTTTTCTTCCTGAGTGAGATCCGTGTACTGGAAAATACCACCGAGCACCAGGGTCTGACCGTCACCCACCAGCGCCTTGGTCTGAATATCGGTGATATCCAGCGCCGGAACGCCATTATAGGTGACATTGGCAATATTGTCCTGGGAGATAAAGAGATCGAGAATAACCCGGTTATCAGGGGTAATCTGGGGCGTTACTTCCAGCTTGAGCACGGCCTCTTTAAACTTGACCGACGTCGCGCCGCTGGAGGTTGCTTCCTGATAGGCCACTTCCTGACCGGATCGAATAACCGCTTTCTGTTTGTCGCCAGTCAGCACCTTGGGCTGGGAGGCAATCTCGGCATAGCCGTCGCTTTCGAGGGCGCTGAGTTCGAGATCGAGAAAGAGGTTTTCCGTTAGCAGCTCAAAAGTGACCTTGCCGGCGGGGTTGGCAACGCCCAGGTCGACGTTGAGACCGTCAAAGATATCCACATTGCTGGCCTCAGGCTCATCATCAACACTGGCAGTTGGAATGGTACCGCCGTCTTCGTTGACGGAAATGGGATCACCACTGGGGAAAGAGTGGAACGGGTTGAAGGGACTGGAAAGACCCTCAATCCCGCCGGTGGTGCCAAGAGCCACATCGCCGCCAAGATCAACAGCACCCTGGGCGCCCCAACGAACGCCGAGTTCCTTGCGGAAATCCGTTGTCGCCACCACGATGCGCGCCGAAATTTCTACCTGGCGCACGGGAATATCTATCTTGTCTACCAGACGCTTGAATTCGTTAATCTTGTCTTCGGTGTCATTGAGAATAATGGTGTTGGTGCGCGTATCGACAATAGCGGAGCCGCGCTCGGACAGAATCGATTTGGTGGCTGTGCGATCGTCGCTACCGGAACCCTGATCCTCTTCATCAACATCGAAAAGTTCAAACAGCTCTTTGGCGTCGGCGTATTTAACGCGAATAAATTCCGTGACCAGAGGCGCGAGTTCCTGCAACTGTTTGCTGGCTTCAACCTGAAGGCGCTCGCGCTCGGCAATTTCCGCCGCCGGCGCTACCAGCAGCACGTTGCCTTCAAGGCGTTTGTCCAGACCCTTGGCCTTGAGAACGATATCCAGCGCCTGATCCCAGGGCACGTTGTCGAGTCTTAGAGTGATTTTGCCCGTCACCGTATCGCTGGCCACCAGGTTGAGGTCGGTAAAATCAGCGATCAACTGAAGTACCGAACGCACTTCTATATCCTGAAAATTGAGGGACAGTTTTTGGCCGACAAAGGCAAATTTTGATTTTTTCTCTTCCAGTTCTTCTTCTGTCAAAGGTTTGACGCTGACCACGTACTGGCCATCGGCCTGATACGCCAGGTAGTCATACTCGCCGATAGCGTCGATGGTGACTTTGGTGGTGGACCCTTCTCTGCTGGTATCCACAGAGCGCACTGGGGTGGCAAAGTCGATGACATCGAGACGGCGATCCAGCTGGGATGGCAACGAGGTGTTAAAGAAACTGACGACAATTTTGCCGCCCTGCTGCTGCACATCAACACTGATGTTGGGTTCTGAGAGCTGTAGCTTTATCAGACCCTCACCAACTTCTCCCCGAGAGAAATCCACATCGGTAATTGCACGCTCGCCCTGTTGCGCCACTGGCGCGACGAACTCGCTCTCCACCGCTGTATCTGTTAAGGATGGCGACGACTGCACAACCTCGCCGCCGATACCGGCAATTTTGAGGTTGAGGCTGTTTCCTGCAATTTCAGAGCTAAACGCCGTCAATTTGTTCAAATTGACAATCACCCTGGTCTTGCCTTCCGAGGACAGCACCACCGCACTCTGGGCATTTTCAAATGACAGAGGATGTTTTTTGGTTTTCAGCGCACTCTCCACCCCTGGAAAATCGAGGACAATCCGCGCCGGCGTATCCAGCGTATAAGAGGCTGGCTCAGGGGGCGTCTCAGAAAAATCCAACTGAATTTCAAACTCGTTGCCAGGCAACGCGGTGAAATCTATGTCATCAAGGGTTATCTGCTGACCAAAAACCGTCGAACTCATGCTTGCGCCAAGGAAAGCAAGAGCTGCCAGCTTTTTTCTTAAATTTATAAACCCTTTCATACTGGTATCCCCAACGTTACTCACGCTTAATTCTCCTTGAGCGCCAATGTTCTTGGTCTTTCGACCCAACCGTTTTTGCCATCCGGCACAATTTCGACGACGTTAATCTGCGACCTGGTCAGCGAGACAATTTTGCCGTGGTTTTTACCCAGGTAGTTGCCAAGGGTTACGCGGTGAATACCACCGCGCCCATCATCAACCAGGCCCCAGATGACGCCGTCGCGCTCAAGAATTCCCACCATGGACAAGGACGCGAAGCCAATGCCCTCAAGAAATTCCTTGGGTCTATTTTCATCAGGTGCCACAGTGACCTTGCCATAATCATCATCGCCGGCGGCGGCGACCTGTGGCGGCTCAAAGGGACTGCGCAACGCCGTCGCCGAGTATTTATAGGCTTTATAGGGCTTGAAGGTGGGTATGGGTTCAATTTCGCCGGAGGGCTTGGCCAAGGTTTCTTCAATATAGGCATTTAATTCGTCATGGCGGGAGCCGCTACAGCCGACCAGCAGCAACGCCATCCCCAGCAACGCCATTTTGGTGGTTGCATTCATCGTTATTCCCCCTCGCCTTTGTAGCGATAGGTCTTAGCCATAACTTCAAACTGCAGGAGTCGAGAGCCTTCGGGGACAGAAATACTGTAGTCGTGCAGCGTGACAATCCTGGGCAACCCGGCTATGCCGCTGACAAAGGAGCCAAAATCATGGTAGCCGCCCAGGGCAACAATTTTGATGGGTAATTCCACATAAAATTCTGCGGCGAGTTCGGGCTGCAGGGTAATGCTTTGAATCTCAAGACTGCTGCCATAGCCGATCTCGGTAATATCTTCAAGCATTCCGGGCACTTCAGAATCGGTTGGCAGCTGAGCCAGAAGGGCGCCAAAGGACTCTTCAATTTCCACCATCTGCTGCCGATAGGCACCCAGGTTGGCAGCTTCAAACGCTTTTTCCTCAAAAACCCCTTTAAGGCGGGTCTCTTCAAGAACCAGCTTTTCGTGCTGGAGATTGAGATCGCTAATATGAAAGTAGTAGGCAAACACCAAAATAAGAATAAAGCCAATGGCGAGAAGAATAATCCTGAAGGGCTGAGGCCAGACGCCGATGGAATTAAAATCCAGATCAGAGACACTGGTTTCCTTGAGTTGTTTTATAAAATCCATCGTTATTGGGCTCCCTTATCGCCGGCAATTGCGCCAACGCCCTGGCTGCCTGCCTCGACCACCTCTGGCTCCATGATTTTCACCCGCATATCAAAGGTGTTGCCCTGCTCGCCCAGCTGCTCGTCAGCCAGCACCTTGGTGAGATTGGGCTCGGTGAACTTGTAGGATTGGTCGAGGTTTCTCATCAAGGCCGAAACCCTGTTATTGGATTCCGCATAACCGCTAAGGGCAATGTCGTTTGCCACTCGATTGAGGCTGGCAAGAAACACGCCCTCGGGAATCGCCATTGCCATCTCGTCAAAAATGCGCACAATCTCCGGCCGGTTGGCCTGAAGCGCCTGAATCACCGTCATGCGCTCGAGCAGTTGCTGGCGGCGCTCCTTGAGTTCGGCAATTTCTTTGACGCTTTTTTCAAGCTTGGCAATGTGCTCTTCCAACAGCTGGTTTCTGGACTGCTGGTTTTCTATATTGGCGGTGGCAATTCGATCCCAGATAGCAACAACAGCGAGGGCGACAATGAGGACAAGGCCGGCAAGCTTGAAAAATTCGATCTTTTTCTGCTGGCGATACTCCTCCCGCCAGGGGAGCAGATTGATTGTTGCGATCATCAGTCAAAACTCCTCAGCGCCAAGCCAACGGCAATCATCATCGCCGGGGCATCATTTGCCAGCGCCTGCGCATTGACCTTACTTGAAATCGCCATATTAACGAACGGGTTCGCCACCTTGGTGGGAATACCGAGTTTTTCCTCCACGTCTTCGCCAAGACCATCCATTGCCGCAACGCCGCCGGCAAGAATCAGTTGATCGACAAAATTGTACTGGCTGGAAGAAAAGAAAAACTGCAGGGATCTGGATACCTGTTGAATCAGGGCATCTTTGAAGGGTTCGAGAATTTCGCTCTCATAGTCTTCCGGAAGGCCGCCCTGTTTTTTCGCCAGACCGGCTTCTTCATTGGACAGACCGTAGCGGCGCTGAATTTCTTCGGTGACCTGGCGGCCGCCAAAAAGTTGCTCCCGAGTGTAGACGGTTCTGCCGTCAACCAGCACGCTCAACGTGAGCATGGTGGCGCCGACATCGGCAATGGCTACCACCTGATCCTCGAGGGTATCCATCTGATCCGACAACAATTTAAAGGCTCTCTCGAGGGCGAAAACCTCGACATCCACAATCTTGGCCTTCAAGCCGGCATCTTCAATCACCTGCTGGCGGCTTTCGACGTTTTCCTGGCGACAGGCGGCCAGCAAAACGTCCACGTGTCCGGGTGTTGACTCAGAGGCGCCTATAACCTGAAAATCCAGCGCCACCTCTTCAAGGGGATAGGGAATATACTGGTCGGCCTCAAGGGCAATCTGGTTTTCCATGGCCTGATCATTGAGATCTTCGGGCATTTCAATGATTTTCGTGATCACCGCCGCCCCGGCAACAGCGCAGGCAACATCGGTTAATTTGGATTTAGACTGGGCAACCACCTTACGAATAGTTTCAGCAACCGCCTCCATATCGCTGATATTTTTCTCAACCACCGCATTGGGCGGTAAGGGGCGCACCATATAGCTCTCGACGCGCAATTTACCACCGGACTTGCTCAATTCAATGAGCTTTACCGTGGAAGACGTAATATCAAGCCCAAGGACAGCCTTGGGCTTTGCATTGAGAAAGCTCAATATCCCCATTTTTGTTTTTCGTCTCCCTTCCTTACAAAGCGCTATTAAGAAGTTACTTTAACTAATTATTCGAACATTGCAACTAATGTATTACTCACTTCGATGCCCGTATAATAGCCCAGCAATGGGTCATCGGTGAACCAATGAAATCATATTTCCGTAAAATTAGTAAGGTATTGCTATTACTTACGAGCTTTTTTGCCGGTTCTGTGCTCTTGCTCACAGCCGGAACCTACCTCTATCTCAGCCCGAAACTGCCTTCCGCCGAGAAGCTGCGCACCGTTAAACTGCAAACACCCTTGCAAATTTTCAGCCATGACCGCCGCCTGATTGCCGAATTTGGCGAAAAACGCCGCAATCCTGTCACTTTTGATGAAATCCCCCAGGACTTTATCAACGCCATTCTGGCTGCAGAAGATGACCGGTTTTATGAACATGGCGGCGTCGACATTCAGGGCTTGCTGAGGGCGGCGAGCGAGCTGGTCATCAGCGGCCATATCCAGTCTGGCGGCAGTACGATCACCATGCAGGTGGCTCGCAACTTTTTTCTCAGCACAGAACAGAGTTTTATCCGCAAATTTAATGAAATTCTCCTGGCTTTGCGCATTGAAGACGAACTCACCAAGGATGAAATCCTCACCCTGTATATCAACAAAATCTATCTCGGCAATAGAGCCTACGGCGTGGAGGCTGCCGCCAACGTCTATTACGGCACCTCCATCGACAAACTGACCCTGGATCAGCTGGCCATGATCGCCGGCCTGCCGAAAGCGCCGTCGGCCTACAACCCACTGGCCAACCCCCAGCGGGCAACCACCAGGCGCAACTGGATTCTCAATAGAATGTACAAGCTCAGGCTGATTACCAAGGATCAGCTTGACCAGGCCGTCAACACGGTGGATACCGCCAGCTACCACAACCCGGTGTCTGAACTGGAAGCGCCCTATATTGCCGAGATGGCGCGCCAGAAAGTGATCGACAGCTGGGGACTGGATGCTTACACCGAGGGCTACATAGTCACCACCACGGTGGACAGCGTCCTTCAAACCAGCGCCACCCAGGCCGTCAGATCCGGGCTCGATGACTACGACTGGCGTCACGGCTACCGGGGTGCAGAAAAAAATATTGCCGCGCCCGACGCCTGGCGCACCACATTGAGGGCAACCCATACCATCAACAAGCGCCAGCCGGCAATTGTTACCGCCGTATCAAAAGACCAGGCGCAACTACTGCTCGCCAACGGGGAAACAGCCCAGCTCGACCTCAGTCAAAATGCCAATATTCGCAAATACATCAGCGAAGACAGCCGCACCGCGACGATCAAGGACTTTACCGAAATTCTGCACACAGGGGATTTGATCCGCATTATTCGCAACCCTGAAGGTTACTGGCAGCTGACCCAGATACCCAAAGCCCAGGCGGCTCTTGTCTCCCTGGATCCGGAAAACGGCGCCATCAGAGCCCTCGTCGGCGGCTACGACTTTTATTCCAGCCATTTTAACCGCGCCGACCAGGCCATTCGCCAGCCCGGCTCCAACTTCAAACCCTTTATCTATACCCGCGCACTGGAAAAGGGCATGTCTGCCGCCACCCTGATCAACGATGCCCCCGTGGTTTTCCGCGACGCCAATCTGGAAAAAGTCTGGCGTCCCGAGAACGACAGCGGCAAGTTTTACGGGCCGACGCCGCTGCGCAAGGCTCTTTACCTGTCCCGCAACCTGGTATCCATTCGCATACTCCGCCAAATTGGCATCAACTACGCCATTGCGGGAATGTCCAGATTTGGTTTTGACGAAAAAAACCTGCCTAAAAACCTGTCGCTGGCTCTGGGCACTCAGGGCACGACACCCCTGGCCATTGCCCAGGGTTACACGGCGTTTGCCAATGGCGGCTATAAAGTGAACGCCCACCTCATAGAAAGGGTTGAAACCATCAATGGTGAGGTTATCTATGAGGCCAACCCTGCTACCGTGTGTCGAGACTGCGATGACGCGCCGCAACAACCGCAACAGGCCGAGGCCAGTTTTGAAGAAGCCGACTCCCTGCAACAACTATTTGCCGAGCACAACCCCGATGACGGGACAACGGTAAGCCCTGCCGCCGCCAATAGCGGCACCGGCACCGACACCGCCAAACCCATCAACAAGGCGGAACGCATTATCGACGCCCGCATCGCTTTTGTGATGGACTCCATTCTTCGCGACGTCATCAAAAAAGGTACCGGCAGAAAAGCCCTGGTTCTCAAGCGTGGCGATATCGGCGGCAAAACAGGCACTACCAACGGCCCTCGGGACGCCTGGTTTTCCGGCTACAGCCCCCACCTGGTGACCACGGTTTGGGTGGGTTTTGACGAAAATCTGCTGCTAGGACGCAACGAATATGGCGGCTCGGCGGCACTGCCCATCTGGATTGACTACATGGGCAAGGCCTTGAAAGACAAGGAAGAAATACATCGTCCCCAGCCGCCGGGACTGATAACCGTCAGGATCAATCCCGAAACTGGCGCCCGCGTCCGCCCGGGAGACCCTTCGGGAGTTTACGAATACTTCCTTAACGACCAGAAAACGCCAAAGGTTATCCGCGAACAGACGCCAGTCCATGAAGGCAGTACGCCGCTGCCGGAAGAGTTATTCTGAAATACAGGGTCAGTTGTCAACGCCGAGCTGCAAGCCGCCCGGGCTGAATGGAAAGAACCCGCATCCTTAGGGCGTGACGGCCAAGAACAGTAACTGAAACCTTACTAACGCGACCTTTGGCATAAATACCCCTGGTTTCAGGCCGTGCTTGAACCTTCTACTTCAGTAGTGCGTTTCCATTCATGAGCCTGATTGGCGGCGCAGCAGATCGCGCACCATATAGAGCGCAGCGATGGATCGCCCTTCGGTAAAGTCACCCCTGGCCACCAGACTATCCAGATCCGACATGGACCAGGGCACAACCTCGATGGGTTCAGGCTCATCACCGGGAAGCCGTTTTTCATAGAGATTTTGCGCCAGAATAACGTCGATATCGTGGGACATATAACTGGGAGTCAGGGTCATGGATTTGACAAACTCAAGGTGGTGAGCACCGTAGCCCACCTCTTCCATCAACTCCCGATTGGCTGCCACCAATCTGTCTTCCCCGACTTCACAGGCACCCTTGGGCAGCCCCAACTGGTAACCCTCGACACCAGCGCCGTATTCCCGCACCAGCAGCACCGTATCCTCATCGAGCATAGGCACAATCATCACCGCGCCGTGAAGGGGGTGGCAGAGCCGTTCATAAATACGCTCCACACCATTACTGAAACGCAACAGTAATTCCTCGGCGCGAAAAAGCCGGGTTTTGGCGACTTCCCTGCGCTTCAATATTTGTGGTTCAACAGGCATACTGGCCAACCCTAGAAAAATATTGGCTTATAGTAGCAGACATGATCGACTGGCGCGCCATTGATACCGTCCTTCTCGACATGGACGGCACCCTGTTGGACTTGCACTTCGACAACTATTTCTGGATCACCTACCTGCCCCGCCGCTACGCGGAACATCACGGGCTGTGTCCTGACAAAGCCAGTGCGGATTTACACAGGATTTTCCACGAAAAGCGCGGCACCCTCGACTGGTACTGCCTGGATTACTGGTCGCGGCAACTCGGCGTCGACATTCGCGCCCTCAAGGAGGAAATTCAACACCTTATTCAGGAGCGCCCCCACGCCATCCACTTTCTACAACAGCTCAAAGAGGCGGGTAAAAAACGCTATCTGATCACCAACGCCCACCGCAAAAGTCTGGAGCTCAAGCTGTCATTGACGGGAATAGGCGGGGAGCTTGACGCTCTCATCTCATCCCACGACTTTGGCCACCCCAAAGAATCTGCGCAATTTTGGCAAAAATTGCGCGAAATGACGGGGTTCGACCCCGCCCGCACGCTGTTTATCGACGACTCGCTGAGCGTACTCAAGGCTGCAGAAACCTTTGGCATCGCCTACCTCTGCGCCATCAGACAACCGGACAGCCGCGCCAATGCTCTGGATACGGAGCACTTTACCGCCATTCACCATTTTGATGAAATTTTTCCTCTTTCCGACACCGCAAACGGCGACAACCATGGATAAAGTGCGCATCGACAAATGGCTGTGGGCCGCCCGTTTCTTCAAGACCCGCAGCCTGGCGAAAGCGGCCATAGAGGGCGGTAAAATCAAAGTCAACAACCAGCGCCCCAAACCCAGCAGAGAACTCAGCCTCGGCGATATTCTCAACATCCGCCAGGGCTGGGATGAAAAAATCGTCGCTGTAGTCGCCCTCTCCGACCAGCGTCGAGGTGCGCCGGAAGCCGCAGCACTTTACCGCGAAACCGAGGAAAGCCTGCAAACGCGCCAGCGAGAGGCAGAACAGCGCAAACTGAACCAAGACAGGGATCACCCAGGGCAGAGACCGACCAAAAAACAGCGGCGCCACATACACCGATTTAAAGAGATGGATCTCTATGGCGATTAAACAGCGGCATTACAGCCACTTTCTGATCACTGTTATTTTTTTATGCCTGAGCACCGCCATCAGCGCCGACAGCATCTATAAATGGCAGGATGAAAACGGCAAATGGCATTTTTCCGACAAGGCTCCCGACAACCCCGCCGCCGCTGTAGAGGAAGCACCACTGAATTCTATCAACAGTACCGCCACAGCAAAAACCAATGCAGAACTGAAGGAAGTTTTTACTGAAGAGTCGAAAGAAGAAATAGAACACCGCCAACAAAAACAGGCCGCCGAAGACAAACGACAGGCACAGCTTGAGCGCTGGTGCCAGCAACAGCGGCGGCGACTCAGCACCATGGAAGGGCGCGTGGTTTTTCTCGACAGCAACGGCAAAGTGATGGCGGTCAGCGAACAAGAACGCATCGCCCGCGCCGCTGCCCTGAAAAACAAAATAGCCAAAACATGCCGTTAGAAAAGCACGCAGCCCTTGGGGCTTCGTGAGCAGAACTGGCTGGGGAGACGCTGTCCGCCTGAATCCGGTGTCCTTCTGATTTGACCAATTACCGCCTGCAGGACAGGTTCCTGCAAAAACACGCACCTTTGCCACAGCCAATGTCATTCGCCGAACGCCACTGGACAAATTGCCATCACTTGCATAGAGTCTGCGGCCTTCTCCAGCACGACAACGGCAGCCATGGCAGCAACGGATCAACTACAACGTTTTATTTTTGACGGTACCGACGTCCGCGGTGAGATCATTCGCCTCGAAAAAAGCTATCAGCAAGTCCTTGAAAACGGCAATTACCCGCCAATCATTGCCCAATTGATGGGTGAGATGCTGGCGGCAACCGGGTTGCTGAGCGCCACCATGAAATTTGACGGTATCTTCACTCTGCAGGCGCGAGGACAGGGCGACCTTACCCTGATCATGTCAGACTGTACCCGCCAACACCTTTTGAGGGGTATCGCCAGACTCCAGCCGGGCGCCAATCCCGTCTCCCGTCATATCGGCGAACTTCTCGGTTCCGGCCATCTCGCCATTACCGTCGATCCCGCCCAGGGCGAACGCTATCAGGGCATTGTCCCTCTCGAAGGCGCCAGCCTTGCCCAGTGCCTACAGGACTATTTTCAACAGTCGGAGCAACTGCCCACTGCCCTTTGGCTGTTTGCCGATGGTGCCAGCGCGGGCGGGCTTTTATTGCAGGCGCTGCCCACCCAGTTACAAACACTGGAAGAAAGGGATCAGTACTGGCGTCATCTGAGTATACTCGCCGACACCCTGAGCGCGGCGGAATTTCTCGGCACCGATATCAACACCCTGTTATTGCGACTTTTTCACGAAGAAGACCTGCGCCTGTTTGAACCCTCTGCCATGGAGTTTGGCTGCAGCTGCTCCCAGGCGAGAACAGCGCGAATGCTCAGCAGCCTGGGGGAGGCGGAAGTTCAGGCCATCATTGCCGAACTGGGCACGGTGGAAGTCAAATGCGAGTTCTGCAACCAGGAATATCGCTTTGACCCAAGCCAGGTTGAGGAAATTTTCAATAACGATTTCAAGACCTTGCATTGAAAGCGCTGGTATTGTTTCGCGTCCCGGCCAATTTCTGGCATAATTGCAACCCTTTTTCCCCAGAGTGATAACCGTTCTCTCATTTTGAATACTCACAGGACCTAAAACGATGACGCAAATCGACGATTCTGCGGTAACCCTATACACCGACCTGAGTCCAGCCGCACTGATTGAGCAGGCCATTCTCCGCGGCGAAGGCACACTGACTGATACCGGCGCCCTCCTCGCCACCACCGGGCACAGAACCGGACGCTCACCCGCCGACCGATTTGTGGTTGATGAACCCAGCACCACCGACGCCATCGCCTGGGGCGCAGTGAACCGCCCCTTTCCCCAGGATAAATTTGATGCCCTCTGGGACAGAGTCCACGAGTATCTTTCAGGAACTGACCGCTTTGTCTCCCACCTTCATGTCGGCCAGGATGCGGAGCACTACATCCCCGTCAAAGTGACCACAGAAACCGCTTGGCACAATCTTTTCGGTCGCAATATGTTTATCCGCCCGGAGAAATACAACCCCTCCGCCAAGGAGCAGTGGAAAATTCTTCACGCCGCCAACTTTGCCTGCAATCCCGAGCGCGACGGCACCAACAGCGAAGGCGCTGTCATCATCAACTTTGCCAGCCGCAAAGTGTTGCTGGCGGGCATGCGCTACGCTGGTGAGATGAAGAAAGCGATGTTTTCCGTGCAGAACTTTCTCCTCCCTGAAAAAGATGTCATGCCCATGCACTGCGCGGCAAATGTCGGCAAGGATGGCGATGTCGCGCTGTTTTTCGGCCTTTCCGGTACCGGCAAAACTACCCTGTCCGCCGACCCGGATCGTTTCCTAATCGGCGACGACGAGCACGGCTGGGCGAAAGGCGCTGTCTTCAACCTCGAAGGCGGCTGCTATGCCAAGACCATCAATCTGAGCAAAAAGAATGAGCCGGTTATCTGGGATGCCATTCGCTTCGGCGCCATTGTCGAAAACGTTGTCGTCAACGAAGCCCGCACCGCCGACTACGACGACACCTCCCTGACCGAAAACGGCCGCTGCAGCTACCCTCTCGAGCATGTGGAAGTTCGCTGCCTGGAAAACCGTGCCGGCGAACCTCGCCACATTCTTTTCCTCACCTGCGACGTAACCGGCGTTCTGCCACCGGTGTCCATTCTCAGCAAAGAAGCTGCCGCCTACCATTTTCTCAGCGGTTACACCGCCCGCGTCGGCTCCACGGAGCTGGGTGGCGAAGCCGGTATTACCCCCACCTTTTCCACCTGCTTCGGCGCCCCCTTTATGCCCAGAGCCGCTGGTGTTTATGCGGAACTGCTCATGAAGCGTATCGAAGATTTTGGCAGCCGCGTCTACCTGGTCAACACCGGCTGGACTGGCGGCTCCGGCGAAAAAGGCAGCCGCTTCCCTATTCCCGTGACTCGCGGCGTGGTTACCGCCATCACCAGCGGCGCCCTGGAGAATGCCGAGACTGAACATTTGGCTATCCTCAACCTGTCGTACCCCAAAGCCGTTCCCGGTGTCGACAGCAAATACCTCAACCCTCGCGCCGCATGGGCAGACACCGACGCCTATGACGCCCAGGCACGCAAACTGGCGGAGCTTTTCGTCAAGAATTTTGACAAATTCGATGTCGCCCAAAAAGTGATTGCCGCAGGCCCTCAGCTCTCCTGAGACTGTCGTGCCAGTTGCGTTCAGCGCAATAAAAAAGGGTGCCAATTTGGCACCCTTTTTTATTGCGGGGCGCGAAGGATATTACTTTACCGCTTCCGTCAAACCCCGGCGAAAACAGTCATTGCTGCCGCGGGTATCCTGAAGTATTTGCAGCAGCTCGCCAAGCTCCAGCCAAACCTGAGGGGAGGACTGCAACTTCAGCGCCGCTTCAAAATATTCCTTCGCCTTACCCCATAGCTGATTGCGCACACAGAGCCTGCCAAGAGTTTGCAGCAGCGCGGGGTTGTCGGCATGATCCCTAAGCCAGGCCTCGGCAACGGATAACTGCACCCTGGGGTCACTGCCCTGCAAATGACCGTAAAGCGCCACCAGATGGTTATCCCAGTGCTTGTTAATAAAGCGGCGTAACTTGGTTTCCGCTTTCTCCTCGAGACCCAGCTTTTTTAATTGCTCCACATAGGCGGCAACCAACTGATTATTTTTTTGCAGCTTGCCAGGCAGGCGATCCCAGAGATGATCCAGCTCCGACTGCTGCTCCACCAGGGACTTGTGGACAGATTTAACACCATCAAAGGCGGCAATGACCTGCAGATACACTTCTATTTCGAGGGCGTTAAACTCAGCGGAAGACACCGCCTTGTGCTTCTTGAGATCGCCGAGCATGATTTCGAGATTGCGCCAGTCGCGAAGGCCTTTTCTGGTGGTGGCGAGAAGGCGCAGCACCGTGGGATGACTGGGATATTTGCGGTGAAGCCCTTCTATCAGGGGCAGGGCTTTGTGAAAATCATTGTCCTGCAACAACATTCTGACCTTCAACAAACCGAGGGTCAGAGGGTCTGAAGCCGCGCTCTGCTGGGCTTCCTGGAGCAGAGCTTCAACTTCGGCCATATCGCCGAGATTAAAACTCGCTGCCGCCGCCCCCAGATAGTTCAGCGCCGGCATCTCGGAGCGGGCAATACCGCGCTTGAGATTGGTAACGGCTCTGGGCCAGTTGCCCTCGAGATAATCCAGCATTCCCTGAACCGTCTGGTTGCGCACTTTCAGCTGTTTTCTGTTTGCCCGCCGCCGCCACCAGCTGCGGGGATACACCATCAGCTGCCACAGTTTCCACGCCAGGAAGACGGCAACCAGAATCATCACAAGAACAACCAGCGCCCCCCACAAACTGGTTTCAAGGACATAGTTGCCCGCCGACAGCAGCAAATAACCGCGCTGGTCTGCCAGAAACTGATAGATAACCGCCCCGGACAACAGGGCGCCAGCAAGGATAATCAGCAGCTTTCTCACTGCGCCACTCCTGTGTCAGCGTCAAAGGTTTCACCGGGGGGGCTATCGGCACTGGTTTTGTCTTGCTCCGGGTCGGAATAACGGTTGTGCCAGATGCGAACATAATCCTGCAATGCATGAATAGAGGCACTGGCCTCGGGTACAGGCTGACTAATCGCCTCCTCCGCCAGGGTTCGCAGCTCGTCAGCAAAGACAGCAGCGGAAGCATCGCCGTATAAACGCTGCTCCACATAACCCCGAGCGCGACCAAGACTGGCGCTATAAATTTTTTGCTCCTCCCGCATAAGCGCCAGCTGCGCCTGTTCCAGCGCCATCCGTAAATTGAGATGAAGAAGCTGCTGCTCAGAGGGCAGCAACACGGGCTCCAGGGGCACATCCACCCGCTCGACCCGGACAATGCCCGACATTTTGACCAGGGCGGATTTGGCATTTTCCATCAGCTTTACATACCAGGGCTGGGCATCCAGGGCGGCACTGTTGTCGGCGACAACAGTCGGCTCCCGCAACGGCGCCCTTAAGGTGGGAATGGCGGCGATCAGGGCGTCCAGGCGCAGGTAAATACCTTCGCGATCCACCACGCCCGCCAGTTTTACTCTGGTAATATCGGCGGCCAGCGCCTTGCGCACGACAAAGAGATCAGGGTCATCGATCTCTTTGAGAATGTCGTCGGCAGTGACCATCAGTGACAGCGCATTCGCCGTCTGGCGTTCGGTGAGAATGCGCTGGTTGGCGAGCCGCAACAGGTATTCCGCCTCCGCCAGCAACCAGTCTTCCCTGGTGGTTGTCGACAGCGCTTGCAGACGCTCCTGGTGATTGTTGAGTCGCAACTGGGACTCAGAAACCTGGGTTTCCAGCTGCTGTAATTTGGCGGCAACTCGTTCGGTTTCGGAATTGATTTCATTCCGCAGGGAGGCAATGCTGTCAGCCTGGGTGTCACCGGCGGCTGTGTTTACAGGGATTTCCGCCAGCGGGCTAGGCTGCGGGGTTTCGTTTGCAGCACTGCCGCCAAGGCGGGCGCCGGACTTGATCGGCAAAAAGCGCTCCTTGAGCTGCTCCCCATAGTGCTGCCAGCCATAATAACCCGCGGCGAGCAATGCGATAAAAATAATCAGGTAAACCAGTTTTTTCATCAGTGAAGTGCCTTTTTGTGCAGGCCGCTGATTCGCCCCCGCAGAGGATTTTTGCGGTGAGGGAGACTGGCCGGAAGTGTCGCGACCTTTATCGGCAGATTTTTCAGGGACTTTTGAGTCAAGGACTTTTGCGTCGGGGAGCTTTTTGTCTTGGGGCGGTTGCGCACCCTTATCGGCAGAATCCGCCGCTGATTTCTCGGTGTTTTTTCCACTGCCTTTGACGGAATCAGTGCCAATGGAAGAACTACTGTTATCGGTGCTGGCGGCTCTTTGCCCATCGACAGGGGACTGATCAGCAGCCAAACCCACCTGCCCCTTGCTGTCCGCGCCAGTGGCTGTGTCCCCGGATTTGGGCTCGTCAGAGGCTGGTGATGTCTTGGAATCATTATCCACGGGATTGTCCTTTATGGAATTCTGTGGTTCGCCCGCAGCAGAATAACCATATGACTAAATCGCTGCGCGGCTTTTAGGGTCTATGAACACGAATACATTATTGTTGAGTGTACCAGCCAACCAGCGCGGTCACCAAGCTTCGCGACAAGGCGCTTTCGGCCACCACCAGATTGGCGCAACCGAGATCCCGGGCAAGGCTGGCGACCCTCTCCCCCGGCACCAACAGTGGCAACCCTGTCAATATTGTCCTGTTGGCCGCCGTCAACTGATGCCACAGGGCAGCGAGAATTTCGCCACTGTGAATCACCACCGCATCCACCAGCCCCGCACCGAGCAGGGCATTGATTTCGGCGCTGTAGCCAGCGCTGGGTCGACGCCGATAGAGATTGCTGTAAATGACTCGAGCGCCCCGATCCCCGAGCACGTCCCTGAGCTTGTCACGGCCAGTCTCGCCGCGACAAATCACCACAGTTTGCCCGGCGACATCAACCAGTTCCGGTCTTGCCAGCAACCCCTCTGACGTCATGTCGGCAGCGGGCGCTATAACCTCTATGCCTTCAGCCGCCAAAACGGAAGCCGTGGCCTGCCCCACTGCATAAATTCTGGTGTTTGTCGAAAACCCTGTGCCGGCAGCCTTGAGCGCCGCCAAGGTCATTGCCGCCGCAGTGCGGCTGACAAAAATAATATGATCTGCAGCGGCCACAGACGCCAAAAATGCTTCCCTGGCATCAGTGTCCATGGGACAGGGCACTATGTCGATCACCGGCAACCAGTAAGGCTGGCAACCCAGGGATTGCAGGGCGGTAACAAAATCATCCGTATCCCTCTGCGGCCTTGGCAGCAGAACCCTGAGAGCGGCAAGATTTGCACTGCTGTCGTTATTGTCGACGCTATCCCTGGTGGTCATAAACCGCCTGAAGAATTTTATCTGCGCCGCGGGAAAGCAGCGACTCCGCCAGAGCAATACCCATGGCCTCGGCCTGCTCCGGCTCGCCAACAATTTCATCGCGGAGCATGGTTTGGCCATCTACAGAGCCCACCAAGCCGCGCAAATAAAGCTGCCTGGGCGAGCGCAACTGGGCATAGCAGGCTATGGGCACCTGGCACCCACCCTCCAGCCGGCGATTCATGGCGCGCTCAGCGCGGACACAGATTTCCGTGACCCCATGGTGGAGCGGCCGCAGCAATTGCTGCAACTCGATATCATCATTGCGGCATTCAATGCCGACAGCACCCTGACCGCCTGCGGGCAGACTCAGGGTATCGGGAATCCGCAGTTTGATACGATCTTCCATTTCCAGCCTGATCAGCCCGGCGGTGGCGAGAATAATGGCGTCAAATTCACCGCCATCCAGTTTTGACAGCCTGGTCTGGACGTTGCCGCGCAGATGTTCGATGCGAAGATGGGGATATTTTTCCCGCAGCTGACACTGACGCCGTAGGCTGGAAGTGCCGACAACAGCCCCTATCGGCAGCTCGTCAGGGTGCGCGTAGCGATTGGAGACAAACGCATCCCTGGGATCTTCCCGCTCGCAGATCACCGCCAACCCAAGCCCTTCGGGAAATTCCATGGGAACATCCTTCATGGAGTGGACGGCAATATCCGCGTCGCCCGCAAGCATTGCGGCTTCCAGCTCTTTAACAAAAAGCCCCTTGCCGCCGACTTTCGCCAGAGGGGCATCGAGAATACGGTCACCCTTGGTGGTATAACCGACCAGTTCAATATTGAGATGGGGATGAAAATGCAAAAGCCGGGCTTTGACATACTCTGCTTGCCACAGCGCCAGAGGGCTTTTGCGGGTTGCGATGCGGAGGGTGCGGTGGGGTGAATGGCTTTGAATCGACATTGGCGCGTAACACAGGCTAAAAATCAGCCTCCTATACTAACAGATGGCGGCTAACAGATGGAGACTGACCGCTGGAGACTAACCGGGGAGCGCGGTGGCGACAACAGTGGCTATAACTGCTGCAGCAGTTTTCGCAATGCCGAGACATGGCGACGACTCACCTGGGGGCGAATATCAATGCCGTTGAGGCGAAGGTAATACTGGCCTTCCGAGCTGCGATCCATACCTTCGATGTGGGGAATGGACGCCAGGGCATTGCGATGAATGCGGACAAAACGCCCCTCGAACTCATCTTCGAGCTCCTTGAGGGTTTCGTCGAGGAGAGCCTCACCCTCACCGTAATAGGCAGTGACATACTTGTGATCGGCCTGGAACATGCGAATTTCAGCCACCGGCACCAGGTCGATGCCGCGGCGATTTCGCGACGTTATATGGGTGCGCCCGCCGTAGGGAATCCCCGGCGACTGCTGCAATTCAGCGAGCTGCGCCTTGTTGACCTTGCGCGCGCGGCTGAGGGCAGCGGCAAGCTCTTCTTTTTTGACGGGCTTTAGGAGATAACCCACCGCCTGGGATGAAAACGCCTCCACCGCATAGTCATCATAGGCGGTGCAAAAAATCACCGCTGGCGGCACATCCAGGTCGGCGAGATGCTGAGCGGCGGCGAGGCCATCCATTCCCGGCATGCGCACATCCATAAAAACAATATCCGGCGACGTCCGCTGTGCCAGATCGACCGCCTCCTGGCCATTACCAGCCTGACCGACAACGGTGTAACCGGTCACGGCGGTCACCATGCGTTGCAACCGGTCTCTCGCCAAGGGTTCATCGTCAACTATTAGGACTTTCATGTCTCAACTCATGCTACGACAGGGTAACTGATGTGGGTAATATAACAGCTTTCATTGATCTCGGCCTGTATGGTCGCCGAAGAACCGAAATGCGCCTGCAGGCGGGTGAGTACATTATCCATGGCCATTTTATTGCCCTTGTTATGCTGCATGCGCGGGTTGCGGGGATTGCGAACGGCGATATTGATACGATCCCCCGCCCTGCCCACGGTCACCACAATCTGGCCACCCTCGGGGATCAACTGAATCCCGTGGTAAACCGCATTTTCCAGCACCGGCTGCAGGGTCAACGAGGGAATCTGAACACCGGCACCATAATCATCAATTTGCCACACGGTTTCGAGGCGATCACCCAGGCGCAATTTCTCAATCGACATATAGCGGCGGCACAGATTGAGCTCATCGCGAAGGGGCACCAGAGTATGATTTGAGGTCAGGGCGTGGCGGAACAGATCCGATAGATCCTCAACCACGGTTTCCGCCTTATCGGGATCAGAACCGATCAGGCTGGCGATGATATTCATGCTGTTAAAGAGAAAGTGTGGGCGTATGCGCGACTGCAGCGCCTGAATGCGCGACTCCAGTTCGGCGCGTTGCTGCACGCGAAGCATCTGCTGCAGATAGAGGTGGCGCAGTAAAATTCCAGCGGGTATGGCGGCGATAATAACGTGGTTGAGGAGGCGCCACACATCTACGGAAAACCGGTTCGTATCAGGATTCAAAAAAGACATCAGCCCCTGACCGGCAAGGCTGGTAATAGCCGTAACCAGCAAAATCAAGCCGTAGCTGAACACCGCCGTCCAGGTATGGCTGTATTCGGCAAGCAGGTTGCGGGTGAGACAGAGCCCCGAGGCACTCAAAAGGGTCACCCACAGCGCCATCAGGGATGTGGTGCCGAGCAGAAGCCAGTCGAAACCATCAATGCCGGTCTCCACCACCACAATCAGAATCGACAGCAATTCTGCAGTGATGACCACGCCAAACAAACCCTCGCCCTTGCAGAGATTGGGAAAAAGGTAATCTGCATCGTCGTGTGGCCGTCGCTTTACTGCGGCCACACTGTCATCAATAGCCAAGTCCATTCGCCCTGTGATCAAACCTCCAGCTATAATAGCGCCAACTTTCAACCAGCCACAATGTAAATACGCGGAAACCACAACATGAGTAGCACAAAGGACACCAACAGATCCTGGGGCGGTCGCTTCAGCGAGGCCACAGACGCCTTCGTCGCCCGATTTACCGCTTCGGTAACCTTCGATCAGCGCATGTACCGCCAGGATATTCGCGGCTCCCTTGCCCACGCCACCATGCTCGAGCGCGTCGGTGTCCTCAACGACAAGGAATTGCAGTCTATTACCGAGGGCCTGGAAGAGATTCTTGCCAGCATTGAATCCGGCAATTTCGAATGGTCTGTCGCCCTTGAAGATGTCCATATGAATATCGAGGCGGCACTGACCGACAAAATCGGCATCACCGGCAAAAAACTCCACACCGGGCGCTCCCGCAACGACCAGGTGGCCACGGATATTCGCCTCTGGCTGCGGGATCAAATCGATGACATCAGCGCTGAACTCACTCGCCTGCAAGCGGGTATTCTCGACCTCGCCGGTCGCAATGCCGACACCATTATGCCGGGATTTACCCATCTGCAGACCGCCCAGCCCGTCACCTTTGGCCACCACCTGCTCGCCTGGTTTGAAATGCTCGACCGCGATTACAGCCGTCTTCAGGACTGTCGCAAGCGCATGAACTTCTCCCCCCTCGGTGCGGCGGCGCTGGCGGGAACCACCTACCCCATCGACCGCCACCTCAGCGCTGCCCTGATGGACTTTGACGGCCCCACAGAAAACTCACTGGACTCCGTCAGCGATCGCGATTTCGCCATTGAATTCTGTAGCTTTGCCAGCCTGCTGATGACCCATCTGTCGCGCTTTTCCGAAGAACTGGTGCTGTGGACATCCGCCCAGTTCAACTTTATCAACCTGCCGGATCGTTTCTGCACCGGCTCCTCCATCATGCCCCAAAAGAAAAATCCCGACGTTCCCGAGCTGGTGCGGGGCAAAACCGGCAGGGTCAATGGCAACCTCATCAGCCTGCTGACCCTGATGAAATCCCAGCCCCTGGCCTACAACAAGGACAACCAGGAAGACAAGGAACCCATCTTCGATAGCGTCGATACCGTTCGCGACTGCCTGCGCGCCTTTGCCGACATGGTGCCCGCCATCGAAGCCAACAGGGAGGTGATGAGAGAGGCCGCGCGCCGAGGCTTTTCCACCGCCACCGATCTGGCGGACTACCTGGTGCGCAAGGGCATTGCCTTTCGCGACGCCCACGAAATTGTCGGCAGCGCTGTTGCCTACGGCATCGCCAACAGCAAGGATCTCGCGGAAATGTCCCTGAACGAGCTGCAACAGTTCAGCACCGCGATTGACGAAGATGTTTTTGCCGTACTGACATTGGAGGGCTCCGTGGCCGCCCGCAACCACATTGGCGGCACCGCGCCGGAACAGGTTAGAGCAGCCATCCAAAGAGCCAGGGAGAGGTTGAAAGCGCCGAGCGCCGAGCGCCGAGTTTGAAGGGGCAAGAGGCATATCAGTCAGCTGCAGAGCAACTTCCTAGAAACTCGGCGCTAGGCGCTTGCAGCTTAGAACCCACAACCATCCCGCTGGCGATATCGACTGGCAAATCCTTCCTTGCCGCAGAGATTCCAGCAAAAGCGCTTTTTTGCCCCGACCGCAATTGAGCGCCACCACCAGAAACCCTATACTTCACCGTTTTCGGTCAGGCGATAAAACATGCAACAGTGTTTAAGGTTAACCATCCTTGGCGGCGCGATATTGATCATCATGCTGGCGAGCGGCTGTGGCAACAAGGGGGCGCTGTATATCCCTGAAAGCCCGGCAGAACCCCAATCAGCGCCAGAATCTGGCCAGTAATCGCTACGGAAATTCGCCCACATGAACCATTTTAACCGCCGCGACGGCCAGCTGTTCGCCGAACAGGTTCCACTTGCCACCATTGCCAACGACTTTGGCACCCCCTGCTATGTCTACAGCCGAGCGGCTATTCGCGACAATTTTCTCGCCTATCAAAATGCCGACATCCCCCAGGACAAACTGATCTGCTACGCGGTCAAGGCCAACTCCAACATCGCCGTACTCAATGTTCTCGCCAAACTGGGCGCAGGTTTTGACATTGTTTCCGGCGGCGAACTGCAGCGTGTCCTGAAAGCTGGTGGCGATCCCGCCAAAATCGTTTTTTCCGGCGTCGGCAAGCAGTCCCACGAAATGGCGCTGGCGCTCAATACCGGTATCCATTGTTTTAATGTCGAATCGGAACAGGAGCTGGAAACCCTCAATCGTGTCGCTGGCAACGTGGGAAAAATTGCCCCGGTTTCCCTGCGAGTGAACCCGGATGTCGACGCCCAGACGCACCCCTACATCTCCACTGGTCTCAAAGACAACAAGTTTGGCATTGATATCCACCGCGCTCGCCATGTCTATGCCCAGGCTCGGGGTATGAATCACATCAAAATTGTTGGCGTAGACTGCCACATCGGTTCTCAATTGACGGATCTGGCTCCTTTTCTCGACGCCCTCGACCGCACCCTGGCGCTGGTGGATGAACTGGCTGATCTGGGTATCCAAATCGAACATCTGGATCTGGGGGGTGGCCTCGGCGTTTGTTACAGAGACGAACAGCCGCCACACCCCGGAGATTACCTCAAGCAGGTGGCCGAACGGCTGGGAAGCCGCCCCCTGAAGCTGATCTTCGAGCCGGGGCGCTCCATCGTTGCCAACGCAGGGGTTCTGCTCACCCGTGTGGAATATGTGAAAGAGGCGGATCACAAGAATTTTGCCGTGGTCGACGGCGCCATGAACGATATGATTCGCCCGGCGCTTTACAGTGCCTGGATGAACATTGAGCCTGTCATCGCCCCCCAGAGCAGTGGCAGCCCCCGCAAGTACGATATTGTCGGCCCGGTTTGCGAAACCGGTGATTTTCTCGGTAAGGATCGCATGCTTGTTTTGTCCCCTGGCGACCTGCTCTGCATGCATTCTGCGGGCGCCTACGGCTTCACCATGAGCTCCAACTACAATACTCGCGGCCGCGCCGCCGAAATCATGGTAGACGAACGCCAGAGCCACCTTATCCGCCGCCGCGAAACCTTTGACGACATGGTGCGCGGCGAACAATTGCTGCCGGAGTAACCCAAGTGCTGCTACGCTTCACCAAAATGCACGGCCTTGGCAATGACTTTGTCGTTATCGATGCCGTGACCCAGGCGGTAACCATGACGGAAGCCCTGGCGCGCAAGCTCGGCGATCGCCATTTTGGCATCGGCTGCGACCAGATTCTGGTGGTTGAAGCGCCATCCACCCCGGATGTGGATTTCGATTACCGCATTTTCAATACCGATGGCACCGAGGTCGCCCAGTGCGGCAACGGCGCCCGCTGTTTTGCCAAATTTGTTCGCGATCGCCGCCTCACCGGCAAACGCGCCATCAGAGTTCGCACCGCCGCCGGCGTGCTGACACTGAACGTTGTCAGCAACAGCCAGATCACCGTCAATATGGGGGCGCCTCTATTCACCCCCCAGGCCATTCCCTTTGTGGCCGAGAGCGAACAGGCCACCTACCACATCGATGTCGACGGCGACAGCGTTGAAATTTCCGCACTGTCCATGGGCAACCCCCATGCGGTTATTGTCGTAAATGACGTCGCCACAGCGCCGGTGGCCACACTGGGAGCCGCCATCGAGTGCCATCCGCGCTTTCCTGAGCGGGTCAATGTCGGCTTTATGGCGGTAAAAAATAGCCGCGCAATCGATCTCCGTGTTTACGAACGCGGTGCGGGTGAAACACTGGCCTGCGGCAGCGGCGCCTGTGCCGCCGTGGTTGCGGGGATTCGCCTCGGCATCCTCGCCAACGAGGTTGAAGCGAACCTTGCCGGAGGTAAACTCAGCATCAGCTGGCAGGGCAACGACTCCCCGGTGATGATGACGGGGCCGGCCACCACTGTCTTTCAAGGGCGTATCCGGGTATGACCATTCGCGAAAATAAACCGGCAGAAAACAGCAAAGACGTCCAGTTTGTCGCCGCTTACCTACAGGCGCATCCGGAGTTTTTTAAGCAACATCCCAGTATTCTTGAAACCCTGGCGCTACCCCACAGCTCTGGCGCCGCAGTCTCCCTGATTGAAAGACAGCTCGCTGTATTGCGGGAGCGCAACACCGAACTGCGCACCCGTCTCAACGACTTGCTGGAAACCTCAAAGGCCAATGACGCCCTTTTTGATAAAACCCGATCCCTGGTGCTCAGCCTGATTAGAGCCGACAGTGTCGACAGCATCGTCAAAACCTTGCATAAAAGCATTTGCCAGGATTTTGGCATTGAATACTACAGCTTGCTGCTACTTGACCGTCAGGTTGAAGGCGCTGGTGTCCGCCACGCCTCCCTCAAAGAACTGGAGGACAACTTTTCCCTGCTGCTGACCTCTGAAGAACCTGTTTGCGGCGTACTGCGCCCCATACAGCTGGCGTTTTTATTCGGCGAATCCAGCCACAAAAATGTTGGCTCTGCGGCGGCAGTGCGCCTGGTTTCCGATACTGTCTATGGCATTATCGCCCTCGGCAGCTCTGATCCCCACCGCTACCACAGCGCCATGGACACCTTGTTTTTGCGCTTTGTGGCCGATGTTCTCAATCTGGTGCTGCAACCCAAACTCTGATTTGGCTGTCGCCCACCGGGCGGACTGCTGCGGGCAAAAGTTTTTTTGGCACCTTTTGCCCAGCGCTTTGTCTGAGCTGGTGATATTTCAATTTGATGTTGTCCGCTATCGCTTGCAGGCAAGCTCCCACAAAAACACAACCTCATCGCTGGGAGCCTGATGGCGGAGCAAGTGAACAAGGCAAAATCATATTGAGAGCGCAACAGCAGTGCGCCCCACATCAACAGACGCCAAACATTCATACTTTCAAGGATGCCTCGCTATGACACGTTTTTTATTGCTTCCGACCCTTCTGATACTACTGCCTTTCAGCAGCCAGATGCTGGCAAATGACGGCACAGCCCCCCGCACGGTAACCACCACGGGTCAGGGTCTGGTGGAAGTCAAAGCCAATATGGCGGATGTAGTGATGCAAACGGCGACCACGCAAAAATCTGCCACCGAGGCAAAGCGGGAAGTGGACAAAAGGGTAAACCTATTTCTGGAGCAGCTTAAGGCACTGGGAATAGCCCAGGATGACATAGTCGCGTCGACGCTGCGAATTGCTCCCGAATACGATTACAACAATCGGACTCGCCTCTTTTCCGGTTACAACGCATCCAGGGACATCATTGTAACCCTCAAGGATCTGAATAAACTGGACAGTCTTCTGGAGACGGCGACAGGCACCGACATTACTTTTATTCAGCAAATTCAGCTAAAAACCCGCGACGAGGCAAAATTTAAACAGCAGGCCTTTGAACAGGCCATTGCCGACTCCAAGGCAAAAGCCGAGGTTCTCGCCAAAGCCTATGGCGCTGAATTAGGTGCCATCTATACCATCAATTACCAAAACCAGGAGCCCATGTTGATGCCAAAAGCAGAAATGGCGTCAATGCGACTTGCAGCGGACGGTGGCGGCGGCCAGTACCTTCACGACAGCATAAAATTTAACGATCAGGTCAGTGTGGTGTTTGAATTGATCATTCCCCGCTAATGAACGGACAAACCCGGCGCACAGGGAATACGGTGCGCCATCGGCTGCAGGGCAGCCTCCTACAAAAAACACACCCCATCCACCCTTGCCCCTTGAGGCTCGGCGCTAGGCGCTTGTAACTCAAACCTTTTTCCATCAAACCGCGTCGGAACCGGTTTCCCCGGTACGAATGCGAATAATTTCTTCGAGATTGGTAATGAAAATCTTACCGTCGCCGATCTTGCCCGTGCTGGCGGATTTTGAAATTGCATCAATCACAGCATCAACCATGGTGTCATCAACGGCAATTTCCAGTTTCACCTTTGGCAGAAAATCGACGACATATTCAGCGCCGCGATAAAGTTCAGTGTGCCCCTTCTGGCGACCAAATCCTTTCACTTCCGTCACCGTAATTCCCTGAACACCCACTTCTGCCAACGCCTCTCTGACATCGTCGAGCTTGAAAGGCTTGATAACCGCCGTAATGAGTTTCATGATTTCCCCTTAATTAAAACATGGTCAAAATAACTGTGGAAAAGATACACCGGTTAGCCTTGAAATGCACCATTTGCAGTCAAATAACCGACGCGCGCCCATAAAAAACGGCAGGCTCCAGGCCTGCCGTTTTTTATGGGGATTCAATCCCCGGGTTATTTCGAAGAAACAAACTCAGGGTAGGCTTCCATACCACATTCAGAAAGATCGACGCCGTCATACTCATCCTGCTCGCTGACGCGGATACCAACAACCGCTTTCAGGATAGCCCAGACGATCAGACTGGTGACGAAGACCCATGTGAAGATGACGCCAATACCCAGCAGCTGGCCGCCGAAACTGGCGTCCTCGTTGCCAGAGAAGCAGACTGCAATCAATCCCCAGATACCCACAACACCGTGCACTGAAATGGCGCCGACCGGGTCATCAATTTTGATCTTGTCCATAAGGATCACGGAGAAGACAACCAGCACGCCACCCACAGCACCCACCAAAGTGGCCCAGCCCGCAGTCCAGCTGAGAGGTTCAGCAGTAATGGCAACCAGACCGGCAAGGGCGCCGTTGATGGCCATGGTCAGATCCGCTTTGCCAAACATAAAGCGCGCGGTAATCAAGGCTGCCAAGAGACCACCACAGGCTGCGGCATTGGTGTTGACGAAAACATTGGATACAGCATTGGCTTCATCGATATTGGACACCATCAACTCGGAACCACCGTTGAAACCGAACCAGCCCATCCACAGAATAAACATACCCAGAGTGGAGAGAGGCAGATTAGAGCCGGGAATAGCGATAGCTTTGCCATCTTTGGTGTACTTACCTTTGCGAGGACCGAGAAGAAGAACACCGGCGATAGCCGCAGTGGCACCAGTGAGGTGAACCACACCAGAGCCAGCGAAATCCTGGAAGCCCGCGGCATCAAGGAAACCGCCACCCCACTTCCACATACCCTGCATGGGGTAGATGAAACCGGTCATAACGATGGCAAAAGCGAGGAACGCCCACAACTTCATGCGCTCAGCGACAGCACCGGAGACAATGGACATGGCGGTTGCCACGAACACCACCTGGAAGAAGAAGTCTGAAGCGCCGGAATAATAGGTATCTCCACCACTGGCAAGAACTTCATCGGCAGTTGCGTTGCCGATACTGTTGCCAAACCAGGTGTCGGGAAGAATTCCCGCCTCGCTGCCGCCGTACATAATGGTGTAGCCCATGACCAGATACATGGTGCAGGCAACCGCATAGAGGGCAATATTTTTGGTTAAAATTTCTGTGGTGTTTTTGGCTCGAACCAGGCCGGCTTCAAGCATGGCGAAACCTGCCGCCATCCACATCACAAAGGCACCCATCACCAGAAAGTAGAAGGTATCCAGGGCATATTGCAAATTGACAATATCAGTTTCCATAGTGAGCTCCGATTAAGCGGTTATCGTCAGATAGCTTCGTCGCCGGTCTCGCCGGTACGAATACGAATAACTTCCTGAAGATCGGTGATAAAAATTTTGCCATCGCCGATCTTGCCAGTGCGTGCGGAGTTCAGAATTGCTTCAACCGCTCCATCTACCATACTTTCCGGCAGAGCCACTTCGATTTTTACCTTGGGCAAAAAATCGACGACATACTCCGCACCGCGATACAACTCGGTGTGCCCTTTTTGCCTGCCAAACCCTTTAACTTCGGTGACGGTGACGCCCTGTACTCCGATTCCAGCGAGCGTCTCGCGCACGTCATCCAGCTTGAAGGGTTTGATCACCGCTGTGATCATTTTCATAGTTATCTCCTATGGGTCTGCTTTTTTAATCGCCACCCTGCAAGCGGGGCGGCGACCCTGTGGTTAGCCTTACTCTGTAATCGGCAGGCTGTAAGAAATGACAAATTTGAGATCATCGTCAACAGGCTCATCAGAGATGAACTGGCTGACAGTAAAGCTCAGCGCATCGTTGTAGGCATAGCTAACGTTGAGGTGAGTCGGCTCGCAATCCTCTGTACAGTTGTCGATATCCCACATACCAATCAATGCAGAAAACTTGCCGTACTCGCCGCTCAAGGTAAAGTATTCAGTGCCTTCCGAACCGTCACCGGCAACGTTGTCGTACCAGGAAAAGCTCACCGGACCATAGCCGATGGTGTACACCACGTCGGTGAGATCACCGAAATCTGTCTCACCGTCTATGGTGTAACCGGCGCCAGTGGGGTAGTTGTAATTCCAGACGCTGACATCAAAAACAAAACCGCCAGCCTCGAGGCCGTAACCTGCGTAAAGATCGTACTCGGTTCCTGCCGAGGTATCGCCGGATGAACCCCAGATACCGGCATAAGCACCGCCAGCACTCACAGACAGGTCACCAGACACCGCAGGAGTACCCGAACCCAGATCATAGCCGCGCCACAGGTAGATGCTTGCGACCGCTGCTGAACCACTGATTTCTATTGCTGCAGCTTGGCTGGATACCATCAGACTGGATGCGGCCATAGCCACAGCAGCAACAGAACCGCAAAGTGCTTTTTTAGTGAATTTCATCGATGTCTCTCCTCGTTGTTTGCTTTAGCTAAATAATCCAATCAACATTTTTAAACTGACCGAACAATTCGAATATAAGCAAAAGCGGTGCCAATTTAAATTTATTATTATTTATCATAAAGTTACGATATTTTTAGCCAGACTGATCGCAGCCAGCAATGCACCAAAACAACATAAGCACCATTATGGTGCAAACGACGGTTTTAGTGCGCAAACGCGCCCCCAAAGAGGTTTTTTGGTCGCAACAGGTCGGAGAAAGCGGAAAGTGGAAAGCGCCGAGCAGAAAGAAGAGGAAAGAAGAAGAGCGCCGAGCTATAGGAGCCTGCCTGCAGGCGATTGTTGGCGTATCGCCTGCAGGCAGGCTACAGATAAACCCAGATACCCAAGTGGGAGCATGGGAACCAGACAACCATCGGCTGCAGGCAACCTCCTACAAAACCTCGGCGCTCGGCGCTTGCAGCTGACAACTCCTACAGCACCAAAAACGCAAAAAGCCGATTGTCAAAGACAACCGGCTTTTGCGAACCCACACCCAACAGCAGGTGTGGAAACTATAGCGAAGGCTATAAGGGCAAAATTACATCATGCCGCCCATTCCGCCCATGCCACCCATACCACCCATGCCACCCATATCGGGCATACCGCCCTTATCATCCTGGGGCAGGTCGGTAATCATGGCTTCGGTGGTGATCATCAGACCGGCAATGGAAGCTGCTGCTTGCAGTGCGGTGCGCGTCACCTTGGCGGGATCGAGAATACCCATGGCGATCATGTCGCCGTATTCACCGGTACCGGCGTTATAACCGAAGTTGCCGGTTCCCTGCTTGACCTTGTCAACCACCACAGAACCTTCTTCACCAGCGTTTTCAACGATCTGGCGCAGAGGTGCTTCAATGGCGCGACGGGCGATGGCGATACCGACGTTTTGATCTTCGTTGTCACCTTTGAGACCTTCGAGAGCCTGGAGAGCGCGGATCAGGGCAACACCGCCGCCGGGAACCACACCTTCTTCAACCGCAGCGCGGGTAGCGTGCAGGGCGTCTTCAACGCGGGCTTTCTTCTCTTTCATTTCGGTTTCAGTGGATGCACCAACCTTGATCACGGCAACACCGCCAGCGAGCTTGGCAACACGCTCCTGGAGCTTCTCGCGGTCGTAATCGGAAGAAGTCTCTTCGATTTGAGCGCGAATCTGCTTGACGCGGGCTTCGATGTCGGCGTGGTTGCCGGCACCGTCGACGATGGTGGTGTTTTCCTTGGTCAGGTTGACTTTCTTGGCAGTACCCAGGTGTTCCAGGGTAGCGCTTTCCAGTTCCAGACCCACTTCTTCAGAAATCACAGTACCGCCGGTGAGGATAGCGATATCCTGCAGCATGGCCTTGCGACGGTCGCCAAAGCCGGGCGCCTTACAGGCGGCAACTTTCACAATACCGCGCAGGTTATTGACCACCAGAGTAGCCAGGGCTTCGCCTTCCACGTCTTCGGCAACAATCAGCAGGGGCTTGCCGGATTTGGCAACGCCTTCCAGCAGGGGCAGAAGTTCGCGAATATTGGAGACTTTTTTGTCAACCAGCAGAATGAAGGGGCTTTCCAGCTCAACACTCATGTTTTCCTGGTTATTGATGAAGTAAGGGGACAGGTAACCGCGGTCAAACTGCATACCTTCAACGGTTTCCAGGTCGTTTTCCAGACCGGAACCCTCTTCAACAGTGATAACACCTTCCTTACCCACTTTCTCCATAGCTTCGGCAATAATGCGGCCTACGCTTTCGTCGGAGTTGGCGGAGATGGTGCCTACCTGGGCAATTTCCTTGGAGTCGGAGCAGGGCTTGGCAATTTGTCTGATCTGCTCAACCGCAGCGATAACGGCCTTGTCGATACCGCGTTTCAGATCCATGGGGTTCATGCCGGCGGCTACAGACTTCAGACCTTCGGTGACGATGGCCTGAGCCAGTACGGTGGCGGTGGTGGTGCCGTCACCGGCTTCGTCAGAGGCCTTGCTGGCAACTTCTTTCACCAGCTGGGCGCCCATGTTTTCAAACTTGTCTTTGAGTTCGATTTCCTTGGCCACAGAAACACCGTCCTTGGTCACTGTGGGTGCGCCAAAAGACTTGTCGATAACCACATTGCGACCCTTGGGACCCAGGGTAACCTTAACGGCGTCGGCCAGAACATTGACACCCGCAAGCATTTTGCGACGTGCACTATCACCAAATTTTACTTCTTTAGCTGCCATGATATTCCTTCCTTCTTTCTAAGCGTTTTAGGCTAATTGACTCAGAAAAATAACTGTTTTTAAGAATTAAGCTTCAACAACACCGTAGATGTCGCTTTCGCTCATAATGATCAGTTCTTCGCCATCTTCTTTGATGGTGTTGCTGTCGGCATAGCGACCAAAAATAATGGTGTCGCCCACTTTTACTGCCAAAGGACGAACTTCGCCATTCTCCAGCACCTTGCCACCGCCTACAGCGACAACTTCACCCTGATTGGGTTTTTCTTTTGCAGAGCCAGGCAACAGAATGCCACCAGCGGTTTTTTCCTCTTCTGCTTTGCGACGGACTACGACGCGGTCATACAAAGGACGAATTTTCATTTCGACTTTCTCCAACTATTTTATTGATCACAAATGTCCAGCATCCTGAGAAATCAGGCTTGACCGGAAGCTGTCCTCTATTTGGTGTCACCTTTGGGGTTTTCAAGGGTCACACGAAAATTTTTTACGCCAAACGCCACTTTTATTCTGAATCTTGATTTTAGTGCAGCTCTTTGCCGCGGCCAGCCTCCTTTGCAACGGAGTCCAGCCATGACAGATTGAACTGAGGCACAAATCGAGGAGCTGCACAGTGGGCGGCAGCTCAACGTAAAAGGGCGCCGCCCCGACATGCGCCAGCTGCCTGAATTTTCGCGCCGAGAGGTGCAATTTCCCGGTTAACCAGGAGGATCCAAAGGCTTGCGGCGGCTGTCGTCGTGGCGCCAGTATTCACCATCAAAAACATCACGGCCATTCTGACTGCGTTGCCGAAAATCGCCGCACTGACCAACCACAAAGGCACGAAACTCGGCCTTGGCCAGCAATCTGGTCACCAACCAGCGCCGCGTCCAGGGAATCAAGCCCAAAAAACCGACGACATCCGTGGCAAAGCCGGGCGCCAGTAATAGCGCCCCGGAAATGCCAAGAACAAAGCCCTCAAAAACCTCCTGCGCCGGCAATTCACCGGCATCCAGCTTGAGATTGCTGCGGGTCAGCAGCTTAAAGCCTTCCTTTTTCAGTAGTGCTACACCGATCATTGCCGTCAACAACACCAGGGCAATGGTTGGCCAGGCGCCAATCACACCGCCAACTTGAATCAACAGCCACAGCTCAAAAACAGGAACGGCGAGAAAAAACAAAAAGAAACGCACAATAAATGGCCGGTTGGCATGTGTTTTTTATATGGGGGGTACGGCGGGGGAATTCAAGCGCACCCTAAAGAATTCCCACCGACTATGCTTTTTGTGAGATTGCCTTTTTGTAGCCTGCCCTGCTGGCGATGATGCGCACATCTGAAAACCTAGCGCCGGGATGCCCGGCTCCCACAAAACTCGGCGCTTCCAGCTTGCCTCTTACAACCCGCCCCTACCAAAAACCCAGGAGCCAGCCTGCTGGCGATAACCAGTTGTGTTTCAACAATCGTCTGCAGGGGAGACTCCTACGAGGGAGCTTGTGGCTGAGGTTTTGTAGGAGCTTGCCTGCAAGCGATATTGACTTTGCCAGGCAATCACGGTCAGGTCTATTTCAACAGACCTCCGAATCGCGTAGTCTTGCCCCTGATGAAATACGGATATCGAGGATTCATGACAGCAAGAGAAATTTCCCAGGCAATCCTCAACCGCCGCATGCTGATCTGTATTTTCACAGGCTTTGCCTCCGGCCTTCCTCTCTACCTGCTTATCTCCCTGGTGCCCGCCTGGCTGCGCACCGAAGGCGTCGGCCTTAAAGAAATTGGCTTCTTTTCCATTATCGGCCTGCCCTACACCTGGAAATTTCTCTGGTCGCCGCTGCTGGACAGGTTTCAATTTCCACTATTGGGGCTGCGTCGCGGCTGGATGCTGCTGACACAGATTGCCCTGTTAGCCGCCATTGCCGGGCTGGGGTTTCTCGACCCGGTGGAACAAATATGGACTATCGCCTACTGCTGCGCCTTTATTGCCTTTCTCAGCGCCACTCAGGATATCGTGCTCGATGCCTACCGCCGGGAAATTCTCCCCGACAACGAGTTGGGTCTCGGCAACTCCATCCATGTCAACGCCTACCGCATCGCCGGTCTTGTTCCTGGCTCGTTATCGCTGATTCTCGCCGACCTGCTTCCCTGGGAAACGGTTTTCGCCATCACCGCGGCTTTTATGGTTTTTGGCATTGGCCTGACCCTCAGCATTGCCGAGCCTGTTAAAGAGGTGGGCAAACCCCTTACCCTAAGACTCGCCGTAGTTGAACCCTTCAAGGAATTTTTTCAGCGCAATGGTGTGCGCCAGGCCTGCCTGGTACTGGCGTTTATGCTGCTCTACAAACTCGGCGACAGCATGGCCACCGCCCTGGCCACCCCCTTTTATCTGGACATGGGGTTCAGCAATACCCAAATTGGCCTGGTTGCCAAACACGCGGCGCTGTGGCCCATGATTATCGGCGGCATTCTCGGCGGTATTCTGATGCTGCGCATCGGCATCAACAAAGCCCTCTGGCTTTTTGGTCTGGTGCAGATTATTTCCATTCTCGGCTTTGCCGTCCTCGCCAGAGTGGGGGAAGGGCTTTGGCTGCTGGGTTTGGTGATAGGATTTGAATATCTTGGCGTCGGCCTTGGCACCGCCGCCTTTGTGTCTTTTATTGCCCGCTCCACCCACAAAGCCTACACCGCCACCCAGCTCGCCCTTTTTACTGGTTTAACGGCAATACCGCGCACGGTGGCCAATACCACCACAGGGGTGATCGTGGAGACTGTAGGTTGGGAGAATTTTTTCTATATTTGCACTGTGTTGGCAATTCCCGGCATGTTGCTGCTTCTCAAAGTCGCGCCCTGGCATGGCGACAGCCTGACGGCTCAGCAGAAGACAGGGTGAAAGGAGCGAGCTGGAAGCGCCGAGCGCCGGGTTTTTGTAGGGGCAAGTTGCAAGGAGCAAGGGTGGATGGGGTGTGTTTTTTGCAGGAGGTTGCCTGCAGCCGATGGTTCGCGAAGTTTAAAATCTATCGCCAGTAGGCTGGCTCCCACGGGGTGGTTGGGATTGTGTTTTTTTGTAGGAGCCTGCCTGCAGGCGATTGTTGAAACACAATCAATCCATCCTTTTATCGCTTGCAGGCAGGCTCCTACGAAAACGTCTAAATCACCGCCATAACCCCCAGCAGAGCGATCCAGCTAATCAGCGCCCGGTCGATCAACTCCGGCAGTTCTTCAAGTTCGGCAACCTCCTGCTGGGGGTTGTCGGTTTCGACAACCTGGTCGCCGTGGATTGCCGCAACCACATAAGTTGTCACCAAAGTTGGCGGCGCTGCAGCCAGGCTCGCCAAACTGGCCACCACCTGCTTAAAGGTTGCCCGCCAGTTGCCGACAATGGCCAGGGAAAGCCCGAAAATCCGCAACGGCAGCCACTCCAAAATCAGCTTCATCCGCTGTAGCCTGGCCAGGTTTGCAGCTCCGGTTTCCAGTTGCTGGTAATCGCACAATAAACGGTAGAGCACTGCCCCAGGCGTACCCAGCACGGCAAACCAAAACATCACCGGAAAATAACATTGAAAATATTGCCAGGAAATTGACCTCAGGGTTTGCTGATGCAGCTGGCTCCAGTCTTCCGCTTCGCTGGCGCCTGCCTCAAACGAAGCCGCATCGTGAAAAGCCGCCTGGACATCGTTGCGATTGAGATCCGCCAGGTAGCTGGCAATGGTATTTTTGAGATCGTTGACGCCAAAGGCATAGAGCAGGCCAACCAAACTGACCCCATAGGCCACCATCCGCCAGCCCATATAATGAAGCACGACCAGCACCAGCACCAGCGCCACTACAGGAACTGCAAGAGTCAGATAAAGCTGAACACTCTCCCTTCCGGCGCCATAGGGGGATGCCGCCACGGCCTGTTGCCAGTGCGAAAAACCCAGGTTTCGTGCAAAACTTGCGCTTTGGGGATAGAAGCGGGTGAGCAAAACTCCCAGCACGAGAATAAGATATGTCATCAAAATGCCTATTTAAGTAGTAAGAAATTTACCCACAAGCCAGAAAATTGGCTTACAACACCGCAAAGCCTGATGATCTGTAGGAGCGAGCCCTGCTCGCGATCGCTGTACGCTCTGGCTTGTCGCGAGCAGAGTTCGCTGGTAAATGTAGTCTACACTCGAATGGCACTGACTTAAGCCGTCATTGCCACGCAGGCGGGAATCCAAGGGTCTCGATACCCTGATCCCACTGCGCGAAAATGACAAAAATCGTGGTTTTGGCGCGAAGTCAGTGCCCTTCGTCTACACCCCGGACTTCTCGGTGAGCGCTGATAAATACCGGTGCCAGTCAAAAGAGGTGCCCGGGTCGGTCTTTCGCTGCGGGGCAATCTCGCAATGGCCAACAATCCGTTCAAGGCTGATTGCCGGATAATAGCCCATCAGCGCTCCCGTGACTTCCGTGAGGCGCTGATACTGAATATCGGTATAGGGGTCTATATCTGTACCCTCCAGCTCGATGCCGATGGAAAAATCATTGCACTTGTCGCGACCCGCAAAAGATGAAATACCCGCATGCCAGGCACGCTGATGAAATGAGGCAAACTGGGTGATCACCCCGCTGCGCTCTATCAGCAGATGGGCAGACACCCGCGTGTCGGCAATGGTGGCAAAATAGCTGTGCTCGGCCACATCAAGGGAATTGGTAAAAAAATTCTGCACATGACCGCCGCCAAACTGTCCCGGCGGCAGGCTGATATTGTGAATCACCAAAACACTGACCACTTCCGCGGCAGGCCTGTCATCCACGTTGGGGGAAATTAAGCGTACAGCGCGTTCATACCAACCATTCGGGGTAATCACTGCACAGCCCCCTGCTCCCGCTTCGCCGTGCCCTGGCTGTGAATTTCAGCGACCACCTGGGAAAAAGCCTCGTCAAAAAGATTGCCATTGTCGACAATAACCACATTGCCGGATTTTAATTTGCCAGCGAGTTGAGTGCGGCTCTCCTCGGCAACCTTTACCCCTTTGCGATTGGTAAACACATACTTGGCCGTTGGCCGAATAATACCCGCCAGTTTACAGCGCACGGGGGCGCTATTGCTCGTGGCCTGAAACTCAACCCAAACTCCCTGTTTCAGGGCATCCACAGCTTCGAGGGCGCGAATATCCACATCCTCCGCTGACGGCGGCGCTACGGCGGCCACACCTGGCAGGCGCAACACCAGCTGTTTGATGTCGACAAGGGCAAACGCGGGATTATGGGACGGCGTTTTAGCGGCAACAATCACCTCGCGCAAATAACCAGACAACAGGGTCAGCCAGCGGTTGAGCGCTGCCGGATCGAGACTGATGTGCTCAAGCTCCCCTTCAACACCGCTGAGCAGGGCATCGATCTCCGCCGAGGTCACGGGTTTTTCTCCGGAAATCATCACCAGAACCCGCTTCAACTGTGTTACCAGTTCCCGCCAGCGGCCGCCGTCGACACCCTCGCGAAGCACATTGAGAAAAATCACCTTGCTCCAGGCGTCCTCACAAAACTGGCGAAAAAAACTCGGCACCGTTCTCCCTATCAACAGCGGGGCAAGCTGTTCATAGACAAACTGATGGGTGACGGCCACTTTGGCGGCGGCCTCTTCCTCCTCCAGCAACCGCCGTTCGCGAATTGCCAACTGCTTCTTGTCCTTTTCAACAAAATCAATAAATTCCGCAAGCAGTCTGGTCAACTCCTTGTTGCCAAGGTTGAGCTTGCCCAGTTTCGCCACCAGCTCATCGACAGCATTACGCAGGGGATCATTACTTGCGTCGGCACTGTCGACATAGGTGACTGACACCTTAAACATCTCATTGATAAGGCGGCGGCCTGGGTGATTGATCCGATCCAGAAACTGGGGATCATTAAGCACCATAGCGGCAACCGGAATTTCGAGGCGAAGAACCAGAGACGACAGCTCTTCAGGAATCAATTTTTGCGTGGTTATTTTTTTAAAGGCTTGATCCAACACATGAATTACACTGCGGTCAACCGGACTCACGCCATCGAACTGCTGGCCGCAACGGGTTAACAAGTCTGCGATCACCGCCTCCAGGCCCCGCTGATTGAGCTCATCAAGGGTATTCGGCGACAATCCCGAATCCACCATGTGACTGGCAAGTGCCTTCAGCGCATCAGCGGTTGCCACTGGCTCTGCCTGCTCGGCCGCCAATGGCGCAGTCGACGGCGGCAACGTGCCGGTTAAGCGCCTGTGAATATCCGCCAGCAACTGGCCATCCCTATAGGCGGCTCTGTTACCACCAGCTCGCGACACCCCCTGGTGAAGGGGCGGCTGAGCTTGTCTCTGGGCTGGGGTTGCGGGCGTTTCCTGTCGCGGTGCCTGCTCTCGCGGCGGTTTTACCACGGCGCCATCATCTGCGGATTTATTGACCGGGCGTTTTTGCTTTTCGAGGTCGGGACGAATGCCATAGCCTTTTAATAGTTCATTGCACTGGGCTACCCACTGGGGCCACAGGGTCACAAAATACTTTTCAAAATGCTTTAAAATCAGCAACCTGGGTTCCATGTCGAGATGCAGCTGGCGCAGCTGCTCGGCAAAAGCCGCACAGAGAGTCTCCGGTACCAGGGGGTTCTCCTCATCCCTTACTGGCCGCCCCAACAAATACTCCAGGCGTTTATTGAAAAATTCCAGCTCAGAGCCCGAGGCCGACACCAACAGAGAAACAATGGTGTCGAGGGCAATCATTTCCTCAAGCACATGGTTTTCAAGGAGTTTAAAACCGTCATCGCCAACGCGCTGATGAGCGGTCAGCAGGGAAAGATCGTTATCGAGAAGGGCATTGAAGGTATTTAAATAGGTGTCAAGGGTTCGAGTAGCGACCACTTCCCGCTGATTGCGCAATGTGCGCATGGCATCAAAAAATGACCGCTGTTCGTTCATGTTTCTCGCGGCGTCGGCGCGGTCAAAAAGCGCTTCATCCGCCAGGGTAAAAAGGTCGGCAAAAGCCGCAGCAACAGCCTGTTCAAGAACAGACTTGAGGCTCTTTAAAACAGCCGCGAATCCTATGCCATTCGGGCGGGTTTCGTCGTGGGGACGCTTTCTCTCCGACATAATAGTGGCAATAATGCCCCTTTAATACTCAACCTGCTGCTTAACATCCCCTCAACTCCGAGCACAGAAAAGCCGGGCACAACGAAGACAAGGAACCGAAACCTACTATTGCCATGAAATTTAACACCTGCAATAAGTCTTCCATAAGTACAAAAACGTGGAATTCACAGACTTCATTCCGATCCCTGGCGCCTCACCATGCCCCTGGGCGTCACCGCCGAGACAACATAAGAGCAATTAGACAGGATTCTTATTATAAATCAGCACGATGTCAAACTTTTCTATCATTCTACAAAAATCCAAACCTGTGGGAGCCAGCCTGCTGGCGATAGGTTCAAAGTCCGTACCCTCGGCTGCAGGCAACCTCCTACAAAAACTCGGCGCCAGGCGCTTGCAGCTTGCCCCTTTCCCGCCTATCCGCAAAACCTCATGGAAAAATCAATGGCTCGACAATGCTTGGTCAAGCTTCCTGAAGAGAGAAAATCAACCCCCGCAATAGCCACCCGCGCCAGCGAATGCTCGTCCAAATTACCGGATATTTCAATCTTCACACCCGGCGCTTTCTCCGCCACAGCCTGCCTGACAAGCTCGGGGGAAAAATTATCGAGCATAATAATGTCGGCTTTTGCCGCTATCGCCTGGCGATATTCATCCAGGGTTTCCACCTCAACCTCCACGGGTTTGTCGGGGGCAATACGGCGAGCGGCGGCAATGGCCTCGCCAATACCGCCACAGGCGGCAATGTGGTTTTCCTTAATCAAAAAAGCGTCGTACAACCCCAAACGGTGATTATGGCAGCCGCCCACCACAGTGGCATACTTCTGCGCCAAGCGCAGGCCGGGAATGGTTTTGCGGGTGTCGAGAATTTTAATGCCCGTGCCCTCCACCAATTTGGCATACTGGCGGGCAATGGTTGCCGTGCCAGAGAGGGTTTGCAAAAAGTTAAGCGCCGTGCGCTCGCCGGTTAACAGCGACCGGGCTGAACCCGAAAGGCGGCAAACCAGCTGATCAGGAGCGATATCCGTCCCCTCTTTAGCCTCCCACACCACGCTGACATCAGCATCCAGTTGGCGAAACACCTCATCAAACCAGGGTTGGCCACAGAGAACGGCGTTTTCACGGCAAATTACCCTTGCCTCGGCGCTGGCCTGTTCAGGAATCAGCATGGCGGTGATGTCGCCGCTGCCTATGTCTTCTGCAAGGGCAAGAGTAATGATTTTCTGGATATAATCTTCGGGAAGAATAACAGGCATGTGCTTAGGTGCTCCGATAAAAACCGTGGGATTATAGCATTTTCGTTTTTTCCGATCGCACAAGAATAACTAACTGATGAACTAGCCAATCTATCAATAAAACTAGCGCCTTTTAAAATCGCACAACCTCAAAGACCTATTCAGTAAACTCGTGCACCTTACGAGCCTCAATAACGGCCAAATACATCAATATGCATGTCAATGAATATGTATGTACAGGTAACAGCAAAAAGAACGCCGCGTGCATGGCAATACCAAAAGGAATCAACAGCGACTGAAACCGCTTGAAAAACAAACCAAATGCGAGAACATACTCAAGGACAAGAACCACCAGCGCCAGGCCGCGCATCAGTGGGTTGAACCACCAGGGCTCAACGAACGTGGAGCCAAAATAAAAGAGCACCGCGTAATACTCCATCCTCACACCAGAAACCCAGAGCGGATAACTTTTATCAAAAGCTGCCCAAAAATACAAAACGCAAAGCTGGAGCATAATCAGGCGCAATCCCCATAAATTGCCATACTCAGGCGGCATAGGGGATTGAGAGAGGGCGGACTCCCTCACCAGAAGCTTTCGATCTACTGAGTATGATTTTCCTGCAGGCGTGAGGGCAGACAAAAACGACATCCAAGCCAGTAGATAAGTATGGTGATGGTTCCAGCCACTTACACCCAAACCATAACTAAAATGGAAGTACATCAGAAATAATGTTGCAGAAACCCACAATGTGGAAATTCTCGTTTTATAACCAACCAGCATCAAAGTGGTGGAAAGAAAAAAACTGACGGACAATAAGAAGTAATTGAGACTGAGATGCTGAAAAAACGACAACTCCCCTGCCCAGCGCGCCCAGATAAGGAACACAAGGCCAATGCGAATGATTGCGCTCGATCTTGTGGAACCGCTGTAATCAAAGCACCAGGCATTAACTCTGGCTAGATAAGAGGACATATTCAGCAACCTCAGCAGATAATAGTTTGACGATCGGCCACCAACGTCCAGCCACCAATGAGTGTCGCTCTATGAGCTGTGATTTGAAGGAGCTGATTGGGATAAATCACACAAAGTTCCTCCATAAGCCGGTCGAGGCCATCCTGATGACTGATGCTCAACGGCTTGTCAGCTGGGATCATTCTGTACGCTTTAACTACAGCATCAATTTCAAGGTTGTGCCATTGGCCATCGCCGCTTTTTTTTACGTTGATTTTATGCACACCAAGACCGATTTGGCTGAACATAGTCCATTGTCGAAACAAGATATTATTTACATCAAGCACCTGCCTCAGGAACGGGCCTATCAAAATAAAGCAGGCTACAACGATAAAGATAAAATAACGCAACTGACCAAGTTGATTAGTCATTAAGGTTCTCATCCTCTATAAATTTTTGTTTTAATTGTTCACTGGGAAGCAAACAATAGTCTTTTTTTCCAAACCAGCGATATCGTCTCCTGCCGATGAAATCATAGACCTTATCTGTCAGCACTGCGGGTAACCATAGAAAATATTGCAAAAGATTGAATGGAAATGCCATCTTCGCCAATAAGATTCTCCATGCGCCGCTCTTGCTGTATAAGCGGTTCCCCTCAACAACAAAAAAGGAATTTAACCTCTCGTTTTCGGGTATTTTGTAATAATTGAGTACGCTTACTCCAAAGGCTGACTGTATTGAAGCGAAACGGCATTGGTCTAACCTGTCGTGCTTAATGAGGAAAATGACTGAGCTCTCGCATAAATTGCAGACGCCATCAAAAAGCACCAGGGTTTTTTCACTGGAATACATACAAAAAACCGTCGTCTCCACTGACATAGACGCGACCCTCGTGAATCAGAGGCACACTGGTCACCTTGGCCTGGGTCTGATAACTAAACAATTCAACACCATCCTGAGCGCGTAACCAATAAATACGGCCATCTGCAGAACCAACAATGACAACCGACTCTCCGGTCGCTAATGAAGCAATAGTTCCCGAACTTAAAATTTTTCCCCCAGTGTTAAATCGCCAAATCTCCATACCTGTACGAGCATCCAAGCCGAAAAAACTGCCGTTATGAGAACCGACAAATAGCAAACCCAACTTTTCATCAATCGACGGACTACTCATGGTCATTGCCCCTGTATTGAAGCGCCAACAGAGCTTTCCACTACCCTGATCGAGGGCGTAGACATGATGATCCCAGGATGTAAAATAGACGTTTTTCTCAAACAGGGCTGCGGTGGACTTGATGTCTCCCTGACTGTCGAATCGCCATATCAACTCACCGGTTACTCCATCCAAAGCTACAAAGCGATCACTGTTCGCGCCCAGAAAAATACGGCCTGATTCAGTATTAATGGTGGGCGTGGCGTGGGTATGCCCGCCCAGAAAATACCTGGGCATACAGTCCCACTTCGTTTCTCCCGGCTGCACACAGGCGACGTACCCGTTGGGCGCCGAGGTCTCAACCCCAACATAAACCTTTTTGTTCCAAATCACTGGCGAAGCGCCGATAAAGTCACCCAGCTTGTACTGTTCTGCAAGTTCGCCCGTCAGTTTGTCAAGTTGGTATAACCATCCGTCGTAAGCACCAATATAAACAAAGCGCCCATCAACCGCCGCAGTGCCATGAATGCCAAAAGCCGCCTGCGGCCTCACAGCGAAACTCCACAGGGTAGTACCACTGTTGGCATCAATGGCATAAATATGGCCAGTATCAACCCCCACATAGAGGACGCCCTGGTCAATAACAGGGGAAGACTTGGCTGCCGTATGAATACCCACATTCAGCAACCCTTTTTTATAGTAAAGTGAAGGGGTGGAGCTGACGACCTCTTCGGGGTAGTGGCCAGTATGGGTCAATGGGTAACGGTAAAATGTATTGGCTTCAGTTATTAGTGAACAGGCCAGCCAAAAGGCAGCAAAAACAAATCTCATCGTGTTTCCTGATTCATGGTGGTCAATATTAAAACTTAAAACACAGCTAATGGCACATAAAAAAACCCCGGATAAACCGGGGCTTTTTTTATGTGCTAATACGCTATTGGCAGCTTCCGACTAGAGCCGGGCAAGGATTAATCACCGCCACCACCGCCACCAGTAGCTGGACCCTGACAGGAGCCAGGGCGAAACTGGGCTGGTATCGTACCCTCACAAACCCATACGGTTATAACACCATCGGCTTCGACAATCGTGGGCGTTAGGGTGATAGTTTGACCATCAACCTCACCGTTGCCAGTATTTGTAGCCGTGGCGGTAATCACGCCATCAGTCCCATTGACTACACTGCTAACATATTGGGTAGCGTTGTCTTCCACGATGTTTGCAGGAATTGTATTGGTATTTGTCGCCGCCACGTACTCAGCTATCGCTGTTCTACCTGCCGACGCGGCAAGAATAACCTCAGACACTTTTGCACGGGTGGTATAGTTGTTGTATGCGGGCAGTGCAATGGCCGCCAGAATACCAATGATTGCCACTACAATCATCAGCTCGATAAGGGTAAAACCCGATTGTTTTTTCATATCCATGTGTTTCTCCAAAGTTAATTAATAACGCTTAAAATTGACTGCATGAGTTATGCCAAAAAAAACAGCAATAAAATCAATTTTCTAGAAAATACAAAAACTCCACACTGGCCGGACAGCGACAGAACAGGTGGCATACTGACAAAATTTGTCACCGATGTCTGAAGTATTATGCGCCAGCCAGCGGCGAATCTTTTGAGCAATCACTTTTTTATAGCAATCAATCTGTTATAGGATAGCATTGTTGCCGTTTATTACTATCCCAAAATACTATAGCGGTAAAATTACCAGCAAGACGCGCAGTGGTGGCAATGCTATCGCCGAAGTGCCCGGCTCCTTGAATGATGTTGCGGTTTTTGTAGGAGCCAGCCCTGCTGGCGATAAGCGCGGGGTTGATTGGGCATTTCGCCTGCAGGGCAGGCTCCTACGGGTTGGGTGTTTGGCTGGCGTCGAATGCTTGGTCGGGGCAATTGCACATTGGGCTATGGAACAAATTTTATCTTTAAGGGGTTGAGCCTGTGAATACAACTAGCATTTCTTTACGCGGCCTGCCCAAGCGCCTGGTTGCCGCCGGGCTGATGGACGAGGCTCAGGCCATAGAACTGACTGACGCCAGCGCCAAAAGCAAGACAAGCTTTGTTAAGCACCTTGTCGATGAAGATATATTACCCGCCAGTCTGGTTGCCAGTGTGGCCTCAGAAGAGTTTGGCATTCCCCTGTATGACCTCGATGCCCATAATATAGCCCTGTGCCCCAAAGACATTCTCAATGCCGATTTGATCAACAAGCACGAAGCCCTGCCACTGTTCAAAAAACAAAACCGCTTGTTTGTCGCCGTTAACGACCCCACCAATCAGCACGCCCTTACCGAAATCCGCTTTCAGTCGGGCTGCCAGGTTGATCCGGTGCTTGTCGAGCACGACAAACTCACTCTGGCTATCGACAAATACCTCAACGACAACGACAGCGCCCTTGCCGACGCTCTTGGCGATCTCGATGACGCCAGCCTGGAAGGCCTGGATTATGATCCATCCAAGGCGGACGACAAAACCCTGGATGATCCCGAGAACGATGCCCCCATTGTTCGCTATGTCAATAAAGTGCTGCTGGACGCCATTAAGCGAGGCGCATCGGACATTCATTTTGAACCCTACGAAAAATCCTACCGCGTCCGCTACCGCATTGACGGCATTCTCAACAAAGCCACAGCGCCTCCTGCGTCCCTCTCCACCCGCCTTGCTGCACGGCTGAAAGTGATGTCGCAAATGGATATTTCCGAACGCCGCCTGCCTCAGGATGGCCGCATCAAACTAAAAATCACCAAAACCAAGGCCATCGATTTTCGGGTTAACACCCTGCCCACTCTGTTTGGCGAAAAAGTGGTATTGCGTATTCTCGATGCTTCCCAGGCGAAAATGGGTATTGATTCTCTGGGTTATGAAGAAGATCAAAAAAACGCCTATATGGAATGCCTTAACCAGTCGCAGGGTATGATTCTGGTGACGGGGCCAACAGGTTCTGGTAAAACCGTTTCTCTCTATACCGGGCTGGGGATTCTCAATACCAGCGAACGCAATATCTCCACCGCCGAAGACCCGGTGGAGATTAATATGGAGGGCATCAATCAGGTTCAAATTCACAACAGGATCGGTTTTACCTTTGCCGAAGCCTTGCGCTCGTTTTTGCGGCAAGACCCCGACGTTATTATGGTGGGGGAAATTCGCGACCTGGAAACCGCCGAAATTGGCATTAAAGCCGCGCAAACCGGGCACCTGGTGTTGTCCACACTGCACACCAACAGTGCGCCGGAAACCCTGACCCGGCTGCTGAATATGGGGGTGCCCTCCTTTAACGTTGCCACATCGGTAAGCCTGATTATTGCCCAGCGCCTGGGCAGACGCCTGTGCAGCCACTGCAAAACACCTTATGAAGACATCCCCAAGTCGGTCTTGGCAGAAGAAGGTTTTAACGAAATCGACTACCCTGTTGATGAAATCACCCTCTTTAAACCCGTAGGTTGCAAGCAGTGCACCAATGGCTATAAGGGGCGAACCGGCATCTATGAGGTGTTAAAAGTGACACCGGCGATTTCGCGAATCATAATGGACGGCGGCAACTCCATTCAGATTGCCGACAAGGCAAAAGAAGAAGGTTTCAGAACCTTGCGGCAGTCCGCACTTCGCAAAGTGGCCGAGGGTATAATGAGCCTCGAAGAAGCCAATCGCATAACCAAGGACTAGACCATGGCGACAGCAGAGTTTTCCACGTTCAAATTCAAGGGTAAAAACAAGCAGGGCAAGGCCGTTGAGGGGGAGCTGCGCGGCACCAACGCTAATATTGTTAAAGCTCAGTTACGCAAGCAGGGCATTGCTGTCACCAACGTCAAGAAAAAGCCCAAGCCCCTGTTTAAGAGATCCAAGCCCATTACACCCGCAGACATTGCCGCTTTTACCCGCCAAATGGCCACCATGATGAAAGCTGGGGTTCCCCTGGTGCAAAGCTTTGAAATTGTCGAGGAAGGCACAGAAAACGACAATATGCGTACCATGATCCAAGCTATTCGCGACGATGTGTCTGCGGGTTTGGGTTTTGCCACCGCCCTTAAAAAGCATCACCGCCAGTTTGACGACCTCTATTGCAGCCTGGTAGAGGCTGGCGAGCAGTCGGGCGCCTTGGAAAAAATGCTCGATCGCGTCGCCACCTATAAGGAAAAAAGCGAGGCGCTAAAAGCAAAAATTAAAAAAGCCTTAACCTATCCCGCAGCTGTTGTTGTCGTTGCCATTATCGTCACCGCCATTCTTTTGGTTAAAGTTGTACCCGTGTTTGCCGAAGTGTTTACTGGTTTCGGCGCAGATCTGCCTGCCTTTACCCTTTTTGTGATGGGCATTTCCAACTTTGCCCAGGACTGGTGGCTGGTTGGTTTGATAGGAGCCATATTAGCTGGCGTTGCCTTTAAGGAAGCTCGATTAAGATCTCAAAAATTTTCCGACAATGTCGACCGCCTCACTCTAAAAATACCCATCATTGGCGCTATTGTTCACGAGGCCACTGTCGCCCGATTTGCCAGAACCCTGGCCACCACCTTTGCCTCTGGTGTGCCCCTTATCGACTCCCTCGATTCGGTCGCCAACTCAGCGGGCAATGCGGTATTTCGGGACGCGGTGCTCAAAGTGAAGGAAGACGTTTCTTCGGGGATTCAACTTAATGCGGCGCTGAGATCGACAAACCTGTTCCCGACGCTTCTGCTGCAATTAACCACTATCGGTGAGGAGTCCGGCGCCCTCGACGATATGATGGAAAGAGCCGCCATTCACTACGAGGCCTCTGTCGATAATCAGGTGGACAACCTCACCGCACTACTAGAGCCTTTGATTATGTCGGTGCTCGGCATTTTAGTGGGCGGCCTGCTGGTCGCCATGTACCTGCCAATTTTCAACCTTGGCAATGTGGTCGGTTAAATGACGCTTATTGCATGATGGATGGAATCGTTCTCTATGCCGTAGCATTGATCGTCGGCCTGTGCGTAGGCAGTTTCCTCAATGTCATTATCTATCGCCTGCCCCTGCAATTGCAGGCAAGTTGGCAGCGGGATTCCAGGGATTTTCTCGGCCTTGAACCCGCTACTGAAGAGCCAAAATCCAGGTTCAACATCGCCTTTCCTGCGTCCCACTGCCCAAAATGCCAGAAACCACTTAAAGCTTGGCACAATATTCCGATGATCAGTTACCTGTTCCTGCGGGGAAAATGCAACCAGTGCGCCGCGCCCATCTCCCTGCAGTACCCACTGGTGGAGCTGGCAGCAGGGCTTATTTTTGCTTTTGTCGCCATCGCCTATGGTTTAACCGCCACCGGCGGCTTTGTCCTGCTTTTTTCCCTGCTATTGCTAACCCTCACGGGCATTGATTTCAAAACCCAGTTACTGCCGGATATTCTCACCTACCCGCTGCTGTGGTTAGGGTTGCTGGTTAACACCCAGAGCCTGTTCACCGATTTACAGAGCGCCGTTATTGGTGCTGCTGCCGGTTATCTTTCCCTGTGGAGTGTTTATTGGCTGTTCAAATTGGTCACCGGCAAAGAAGGTATGGGGCACGGCGATTTCAAATTACTTGCCGCCCTCGGCGCCTGGCTGGGCTGGCAGATGCTGCCGCTGATTATTATTTTATCTTCTCTGGTTGGCGCCCTGATTGGCGTCACCATGATGATCGCCCTGGGGCGAGACAAACAACTACCCATGGCGTTTGGCCCCTACCTGGCCATTGCGGGCTGGATTGCGTTCTTCTGGGGAGAGCAAATCGTCAGCGCCTATTTGGCTTACCTCGGTTGACGGCCTTATGTATGTAGTGGGCTTAACCGGCGGCATTGGCAGCGGCAAAAGCGCGGTTGGCAACTGTTTTCGCAACCTCGGCATTAAAGTGGTCGATGCCGACCAGATGGCGCGCCGCGTAGTTGAACCCGGCACCCAGGCGCTGGCGGAAATTGGCGAACATTTCGGCAACAACATGCTGCTCGCCGACGGCAGCCTCAACCGCGCCGCCCTGCGCGAGAAAATTTTTGCCGACAATCACGCAAAAATCTGGCTGGAACAGCTCCTCCACCCATTAATTCGCCAACTGACGCGAACAGAACTGGACTCTGCCATCAGCCCCTACGCCGTTTTGGAATCGCCCCTGCTCATTGAAATGGGTCAAAACGCCATCGTAAACCGTGTTCTGGTTGTCGACGTGCCAGAGGAAACTCAGATAGCCCGCGCCAGCTCAAGGGACAGCAATTCTGAAACCCAGATTCGCGCCATTATCGCCAGCCAGATAAACAGAAAAGATCGCCTCGCCGCAGCTGACGATATTATTGATAACACCTGCCCCCTAGAGGAGCTACCCGCTTTAGTCGCCAAATTGCACCAACGGTATCTTGAGGAAGCTGCAAGCGCCGAGCGCCGAGCGCCGAGCTTTTTGTAGGAGCTTGCCTGCAAGCGATTTTTGCCTATCTCGCCAGGTGAATTATTTTGCAGGAGCCAGCCGCCGGCGATAATTTGCCAAACCTAAAATCCATCGCCGGGATGCCCGGCTCCTACGCTTTTGGTAGGTGCGTATCAGCTACAAGCGCCGAGCGGAAAGGAGAACCGTCAAACTCGGCACTTTCAGCTTAGGAGGAGAACCCACCTAAATGCCTGGTACGTTACAGATAAATCGATGCCCTGCACTTACAGCTTGGCGCTCGGCGCTTGTAGCTTCCAATCCCCCAAATAAGCGAACTGAGGGTGTCCCGTCGATTATTCTTGCGGTACCCTTTTCTGCAAACCAAATCAGGAACAGACCAATGGCCACAACCAGCACCCGCAAACTCAATTGCCCCACTTGCGGAAACCCTGTGCAGTGGACGGATAAATTCCCCTACCGACCATTTTGTTGCAAACGCTGCCAGTTAATTGATTTTGGCGATTGGGCTGCGGAAAAACACAGCATCCCCGGAGAACCCGCTTTGAACCCTGAACAAAATGATTCTGATCTGTAGGAACATGGCGTCCCGGCGACAATCCCTCTCACAAGCAATGCATTTTCGCCAGCAGGGCTGGCTCCTACGGAAGGATTGGATGGAGCATGATCTCCTCCAAAACCAACCACGCACATTCCTACCGTAGGAGCAGGGCGTCCCGGCGATAGGTTTTGAAAAATGGGAACAGCATCTCCGGAAAGCCCTCCCCTACTCCCAAAAACCATACTCATAACCAACAAGCATCCCAAAGAGAATAATCCCTTATCGATTTCACCAAACCTGCTCGCAGTGGATTCGCCACCACATACCTGGCTACATCAACAATGTCCTCTTCTGCCCTCAAGGCATGATCGTGATAACCTTTCTGCCAAACAGGAAATGCGCCTTTGGACTTGATCGCCTTGGTCGTCAGGGATTTCACCTTCTGCACAGACACTGACAATTCCCCATCCGCTGTCAACTGCATTAGCCAATGCACATGATCCGGCATCACCACATAACAGAGCGTCTCTGCGAAGCCTTGCACGCTAATAAGCGCTTGAACGAAACAGCGCCCGGCGATTAAGTCCTTAAAATAAGGCAATCTCCGCCAGCACACCATAGTGATTAAATAGATTTGGCCGCTTTGGCTAACGCGGCCTTTACGCAGATTGGGACTGTTGCCTTTCCGTGGCATGTTGTGATTCCTTTGTGGGGTTTGACCTTGAATCTATCGCCTGCAGGCAGGCTCCTACAAAACCAGTCTGACTCCGTAAGAGCCGGGCGTCCCGGCGATAATTATTGCAGGGCGTCTTTCCATAATCCCTTTATCGCCAGCAGGGCTGGCTCCTACAATTTACGTGCTACCAACAGGCCGGAGGGGTTTTGGCACCCCTAGGATTGGCGGCACTAACGGTAATGACCATGGTACAGGTTACACCGCCCTCGGCATCGTTGGCCTGATCACCCTGGCCAGTGGCTGTGGCGGTATAGGCTGTAGCTGTATTACCAGCAACAGCTACGGTGTAATAGTCTTCAGCGGAGTCCGTGCCATCGTAGCCAATTTGGGCAAGGGTGCCATAGGTGGAATTATTGGCTCTATACCTTTCCTGCAGATTTTGTATTAACAACAGGGCATCCATGGCGTCGGAACGGCGCGCCTGACGGACATAGTCCTGATAGGCGGGCAGTGCAATGGTGGCGAGGATTGCCACCACCACCACCACAATCATTACCTCTATTAGGGTGAAGCCTTGGGATTTCATACAGCAATCTGTATTTTCTCTATGGATCATGGAATACCTTACCGGTTAACAATCCTTTGCTTTGTTTCGAATCACTGCGTTATAACCTGAGCTGATATCGCTTGAAATATTATTGAACTGGTAATAGCCAGAACTTGGCACGCACACAACCTTGTTCGTTAAAAACGTAAGCTTGAATGTCAAGGATTCACCTTCCGGAATAGCAGTGGCTGTGCAGGTATAGGAAGAACTAGTATTGCTACATGTGACGCTGTAGTTACTGTTGCTCGGAGTTACGCCATTAAATTGAGCGCCATTACCCACATTAACACTGCCAGTTATCGTCAGTGAAATATACACTGGATCGACTGGATCGACTGGGTCTTCGGGGTCAGTAGGTGAGTCTTGATCATCACCAGGATCGACTGGGTCTTCATCGCCAGAGGGCTCACCGTTACCAGGATTCAAGCCGCCGCCTGTATCCCATTCACCACCTGTCGCTTGAGCAATCTCCTGAGTGGCATCAACTAGAGAAATAAAATTCCTCATGTCGTCAGAGGGGCTGCGGAAAAAGAAATTCGAGCTTAAAACCACGGACTGCTGAGTGCCTTCCCTATCGTCCCACGTCACTGTGACTGTCGCAGTTTTCTGGCTGTCGTTAGTTGCGTCGGTCGACACTGCCCAGCTTCTACTAAAATTAGCGAGCACACCTGTGACCTGATCCGTAGTAGTGCCGTCATTCAGCCTAGTATCCGCCGCCGACAAAAAGCTTTCGAGTTCTTGCAACTTCTCTTCCGCTATTGCAACCGCTTCTGCCTGAGTTTTGGCTTCAGAAATATTTCGTTGTGATTCGCCATGAAAGCTTAATAGTGCCAACAATCCAACTGCCAATACGACAAAAGAAATCAAGGTTTCAATAAGAGCAAAACCCATATTTCGTTTTTCACGTGCAGTAAATCTGCCTAAATTATTCATCATTTTTCTCCGGTTCTGTCCGATAATCGACTGTTTACTGTGCCGCGAATTAGTAATCCCGCCAGGTTCCAGGAATTTCTGAAAAAAGAGCTGTTGATGTTATGGAAATATCAATTTGATCATCACCAGGACCGGAACCACCACTGAATGGAATATCTCTTCCATAAATTTCAGCATTAGAATTCAGCTTTTCCAAATCACCTTTTTTGGCCAGAGTTCCATAGATGGTTCCCCCCCCAAATCCCTGACTGGTACAGCTGTCGTCTGCATAATAAACCAGCCCAATCACCGTGGTGCCACCGTTAAGCTTGGGACATGGATCAAAGTCGCAATTTAAGCTCGGTTCATACACCTGCCTTGCTACACAAAGTGACTTGCTCGCCACATACAAAATGACAGGAACATCATCATCGGTACCAGCTTGGCCATCATCTCCGACTTCGCCAAAAAATTCGTTTTGAAACCCTGCCCCACTGGGCGCTGGTTGTACACTGGAGTTGTAAGGATAGCTGGCATTCACTACAAAGACATGGGCGGGATCCTGCATTTGCAGATTCATCAGCATAGCTTCCACCTGAGTCTCACCATCGTTAAGGGCATCCTGATAACCTGGATCACTCGGATCAAGATCCTCATGATTCACGTCAGGAATACCAAAGATGGCCTCGGACAATGGCATAGTGGGGTTTAGAGCGGCCTTCCCCGTTCCCGTAATGTTATTGAGTCCCAGATGCCCCTCATCCAGACATGTATTGTCATTGGTGCCCATGGTTGTACCTATTGCAATACCGTTATTGGCGTAGACATCGGGGTTACCAGTAATATTGTCCATACAACCTTCCACCATAATGGGCGGCCCAGAGAAAGTACCAGGAGTGCCCCCTGTTACCGTGTCGGCAAAAATACTCTCTTCTCCAAGCATGACGTCGACAGAGACAGCTTTGACAACGTGGGAATCGCCTTGGGCTACCGCCTGCGAAATGGCAGTAATGAAAAGCGGACGCTCATTAATGCAATTATTTAGCGTATAGATCAGATTGTGTGCATAAACATCCGCGTTGAGAGTGGTATTCGCCATCGCTGTGGGACTGGCTGTGTCGCCATCACAAGTCTGGCCATCTCCATTGACATCCGTCCAAGTAAGGCTTTCTAGATTAATCACGTCTTGCACCCAGTCCACTGAATACTCCAACCCTCCCACTGCTGCGGAATATACTTCCTTGCTGCGAACATCGATCCCCACCACTTTTTGTTCTTGTAGACCAATCCGGCCAATCATCAATGTGCCTATGGTACCAATCAACAGCAACAAAATAGTGATAACCAGTATGGCTGCACCTTTTTGGTTAATGCCTGAAGCTGTATTATGCTTTGTATTCATTTTTCAACACCCATTTTTGGTTAAGGCTGTGAGTTAAAAAAATCATTTTTGATTTTCACGTCTGTATTCAATGTCATAGTAACAGCCGCATCTGAACTCAGGGTTCCTGTAATACTGATATCCACTTTTCTGCGCCACAAGCAAAGGACATCTGTATCTGTGGGAATAGGGTCGGCATTATCATTGTCAACCGGTGTGCAGGTACTTTGTAAGGCATTATTCCAGCTCCAATCACCCGTTGACGCATCAAATTGATAGGCGGTGGAGTCATTGCCTGCTCCAACGGCAGTTGCGTAGGCCATATTAAACGTCAGGCTGGTGATATTAATATTGTCATCGGTAATATCCTGCCACGTACCTGAATTACAGCTATGAGTATCTCCGGCCACTCTCATTTCGATGACTCCATCATTCCAGCGATATCCAAACAGCTCGAAATTTGCGGTGTTTTGGTTTGCTGCGGCTGTCCCAGCACCAACCCCCTGAGCACCATCTTCATTCAGGTCGTAGCTGAACAGAATACAGTCACAATTGGTTGTGCAGACTGATGGCGCTCCAGTAGCAGTGCCCGGTGTAGGAAAGCTCCAGAGAGTTACCGCACCCATGAGGTCAAGTACTGGTACCGCCGCCTGGTAAAAATCAAGGACATTAATACTACCGTCTGAATTGACGTCTGCAAGACTCCCCCTGTCATCGGGGTTGGAATCATCATCATCATCCCAGGCATCGTACCAATCCACATAACCGGCTCTTTGAAGATCTTTCGATACTTGATCAAGCGTACCCCGCAACTGCTGATTAAGCCGTGTTGCCTGTACCGACTCGCCGCCAGCAGTACTAATACGGAGCATAACAGTTACCACACCAGCGAGAAGTATCAAACTAATAGCTATCCCCACCATCAGCTCGATTAAGCTGATGCCGCGCTGGGTTGCTGGAAAAGAGCCTCTTAGCATGGTTCATACCCCGTCATGGTATTGTTGTTCGGGTTACAGATTCTGATGCGCCCTTCGGGGCTAATAACAATATTGAGCTGCCAGGCACCCGATGTAACGCTGATGGTGTCTTGATTATTTGCCGTGCTTGCCGTGCCGCGAATTCGGTTAAAGGTGAACCCTGTGCCGCCAAAGTTTTCAGCAATAGTGACGCCGTTGTAGTCGGTGCCATTAACCACCTGAACCACGTTGGTGCCAGCAACGGGCACCACGCAGGAGGTGGTATTGGTGCAGTTACAATTGGCGGCGGTGGCAAAGCCCACACACCAGGGGGTTGCCCCTGTATTGGTGTTAACGGAGATATTGGCATCGCGAATGGGCGCTTCGGATTTGGCTTGCAGGATAAGCCCGTAAATATCCTCAGTGGCACTTTTTACCCGGTTTTTGGCGACAAAATCGTTAAAACCTGGCACGGCAATCGCCGCGAGAATGGCGACCACAACCACCACGATCATCATTTCAATTAATGTAAAGCCCTTCGCCCTGGAGATTGCACAGGGGGATAAACGACTTTTGTTTTTGGCTTTACGACACAACACCTACTTTCACCTCAATACTCTTTATCTGCGTTTATTAATGATAAGCCATGGGGATTAAAAACTGTTTGAATTGTAGGGGATTATTAGGCAAATAGTTCGGCTTGGCGCGCCATTATTTTTCTACCGCTTGTCGGTTTAAAAATACCTACTATCACAATCAATGCCAGCCATCATTAAAATAAACCGCTTGTCGGATTTTATTTTTTTAATCGCCGAGTTTTATAATGGTTTTTTATAACAGAACAAAACAATCTTAAGCTCAACTATAACCTTACCGTATAAAAACTTGGTGGAAGGGTTTTCGCCAGCAGGGCTGGCTCCTACAAAAAATACTCCCAGCTGTGGAAGCTGGGCATCCCAGCGCTAGATTTTTGGCTTCGTAAAACCCTCGCCTGCAGGGCCGGCTTCTACGAAAACAACCAGCACACTCCCAATTGTAGGCGCCGGGTATCCCGGCAATTGTTGTTTTTTTCTGGCTCCGGCTCCTGAGTGGGAACCCTGTGTATTGGCAGTGCGTCCCCACGTGGAGCGTGGAGACGAGGCGAAATTCCTTGCTGTAGCTTGCCCTGCAAGCGATTGCTGACTTCTCTATCGCCATCAGACTGACCACACACAAATCCGTGGGAGCCGGGCATCCCGGGGATTGTTGTTTTTAGCAGGCAGGGTAACCTGGAAAAGCAGAACCCTCTGGAGCACAAACTCTGACTCGGCCGGTAAGGCCAACTTTAATTTCCAGGGTTTGGCCGCTGGCGCTGATGGCGATGGCGCCAGCTGGGCTTGCGGTTTTGCGCAAACGATTAAACGTGGTGCCCAGCGCCGGAAAGTTTTCGGTAATGGTAACACCGGGAAATTCATCGCCGCTGACGGCTTGCAAAACACTGGTGCCAGCCACATTCAGAGCACAGGCATTTGCGCCTGCGTCTGGCGTGCAATCACATGATGGAAAAGGGGCGATGCCCACGCACCAGTGATCGGCCTGAACAGTAACAGAGAGGTTGACGTCACGAATGGCGCTTTCGTTTTTCGCCTGAATGATGAGTCCATGAATGTTTTCGGTGGCGTCCCTGACCCGCGCTCTGGCAATGGCATTGCTGAACCCAGGTACGGCCAAGGCTGCGACTATGCCCAGAATAGCCAGGGTGACAAGTAATTCAGCGAGGGTAAAGCCTGTGCTGCGACGGCGAGATTGAAAATGCAAATAGCAAACGCGGTTTTTCATTGGCATGCGACCTCCCTGTGCACGACCGGTTTTCTGTGGCTGTTGATATTTGACGGGCTGAACGCGGGTTCAATCCCTGAACCTGGCCTGCTGCGGCAAGTGATTTAAAATATCAGCTTTAACTTTAGCGGATTCTGGGGAGATGGCAAGGTTTGTGGCTGTTTTGTTGGGCATTAGCGCCAAATTCGAGAATCGCCAGCGGGGCTGGCTCCTACAAAAACGCACCCCCAATCGCAGGAATCGGGCGTCCCGGCGATGGTTGTTTTTTTCTTGCCGCGTCCCCACGCGGAGCCTGGGAACGAGGCAAATTCGAGAATCGCCTGCAGGCAGGCTCCTACAAAAATCCACCCCCAAACGTAGGAGCCGGGCGTCCCGGCGATAGGGTTTTGCCAGTGGGCAGGTTTCTACAAAGCTGAGAGATCCTGCATGAGGAGATTGACGACCTCGCGGTTGGCCTCAGGAAAATTGTAATCAGGCAGATTGTTGATTAACACCCAATTTATGCGCTGGCCTTCGTTGCCGACGGGGGCGCCGGAATAGCGGAAAACCTGCCAAAATTCCAGATGAACCGCTTTATCGGGATATTGGTGGCTGATATCGGTGAGCTTGCGGGCGGCTTCGTGGTCAATGCTGATATTGAGCTCTTCCTGCAACTCCCTTTGCAGCGCCAGCTGCGATGATTCGCCGGGTTCGACTTTACCGCCGGGAAACTCCCAAAGCCCGCCCTGATGAAGATGGTCCGGTCTGCGGGCGATTAGAACTTGCTGCCGACAGGAGCTGTAGATGATGGCGGCAACAACGTGAATTTGCTTCATGGGCTAACACTCTTTGAATTTGCTTTTCTCTGATGAAGCCGCCATCACCAGCTGGGCTGGCTCCTGCAAGTAAATGATTTTTCAGAAGGAACCAGCCCTGCTGGCGATGCATGAAAATTCTGTAAGACAGACAATATCAAATTGAAGCAACACTAACGGGATGCACTGACTTAAGCCGTCATTCCCGCGCAGGCGGGAATCCAAGAGTCTCGACACCCTGAAAAAAATGGATTCCCGCCTGCGCGGGAATGACGAAAACCTGGCTTTGGCGTTAAGTCAGTGCTATTCATACTAACAGCCTGTCAGGTTCTGTATTCCGCATTGATGGTGACGTACTCGTGGGAAAAATCCGTCGTCCAAACGGTTTCGCTGATACTTCCTCTACCCAGATTGATGCTGATAACAATTTCCTCCTGGTTCATCACCGCCTGGCCTGCAGCTTCAGTATAGCTCGCGGCTCTGCCACCGTTTTCGGCGATAAGCACATCCCCCAGTTTCACGGAGATTTTATCCACGTCCAAACTGTCGACCCCGGCGCGGCCAATGGCAGCGAGAATTCTCCCCCAGTTGGGGTCGGAGGCAAAGAGCGCGGTTTTTACCAGTGGCGATTCTGCCACGGCATAGGCAACTTTCAGGCATTCTTCTTTTGTGGCCGCCCCGGTCACCGCCACTGTGACGAACTTGGTGGCGCCTTCACCGTCGCGAATTATGGCCTGAGCCAGTTCGATGAGAACGCCATCGAGCGCCTGTTGAAAAAGCGCCTCATTGGCCGGGGTGATGGGCACAGCGGATTTGCCCGTAGCCACCAGGGTGACAGCATCATTGGTGGAGGTATCGCCGTCCACCGTGATGCGGTTAAACGAACGCTCGACGCTCAGAGACAACATTTTTTGCAGCAAGGCCTGATCCACCTGAGCATCGGTGGCGACATAGCCGAGCATGGTGGCCATATTGGGTTTGATCATCCCCGCCCCTTTGGAGATGCCAGTCAGAGTGACAAGGCGCCCGTCTATTGCCACCTGAACGCTGGCGCCCTTGGGCCTGGTATCTGTGGTCATGATGCCGATACCGGCGTCGCGCCAGCCATCTTCGCGGCAATTTTCAAGGGTTGCACCGAGGGCGGCAATAATTTTCTCCACCGGCAGGGGTTCGCCGATAACTCCGGTGGAATAGGGCAGTACATCTTCGCTTTTACAATTGGCAATAGCGGCCAGCGCTTCGCACACCCGCGCGGCATTTTCGAGACCGGGTTTTCCCGTTCCGGCGTTGGCATTGCCGGTGTTGGTGACCAGGTATTGCGGTGTTCCCCTGTGGAGATGCTGTTTGGCGAGCTGCACGGGAGCGGCGCAAAAGGCGTTTTGGGTGAAACAGGCGGCAATGCTGGCATCGCGATTAAAGGCCATGATCACCAGGTCTTTCTTGCCTGGCTTTTTAATACCGGCGGAACCGGTGCCGAGACGAAACCCCGCAACCGGGTGCAGGGTGGGAAAGGTATCTTTGCCGACGGCCATGACTGTTCCTTTGGGGTTGTTACGCGTTGCTAGTTGTCGGGGTGTTTGTGTGATAGCAAAAATCGCCAGCAGGCTGGCTCCTACAAATCAATGATTTTTTCGGTAGGAGCCAGCCCTGCTGGCGACGTTATTTTAATGCCACGCTGCGTTGAGGTTAAGACAGCTTGCCGTGGCACTGCTTGTATTTTTTGCCCGAGCCACAGGGGCAGGGATCGTTGCGACCCACTTTTTCGTCCTCGCGAACAAAAGGCTGTTGTTGAGCTGGCGCCTCCTCCGGCTGCTCAGGACTATCCAGCGCAGTGGTTTCGTCGTGACGGAAGTCCATCTTTTGTTTGGCCTGAGCTTCCAGCTGGCGGCGCTCCATCTCTTCAACATCGTCGTGGCTGCGCACTTCAATACGGCTGAGATAGCGAATGGTGTCCTGTTTCATGTTGTTGATCATGGCCTCAAACAACTGGAAGGATTCGCGCTTGTATTCCTGCTTGGGGTTTTTCTGGGCGTAGGCGCGCAAGCCGATGCCCTGGCGCAGGTGATCCATATTGGAAAGGTGTTCTTTCCATAGCAGATCGAGCACCTGCAGCATCACCTGCTTTTCGATGACGCGAATATCCGGGCCGATTCTGGCGCATTTTTCGTCATAGGCATCGGCGACTTCTTCAATAATCCGCTCGCGAAGTTTTTCTTCGTGAAGACGCTTGTCTTCCGCCAGCCACTGCTGCACCGGCAGGCTGACGCCAAATTCAACCGCCAGCGTTTCTTCAAGCCCGTCGATATCCCACTGTTCGGCGAGGCTTTGGGGGGGAATGTAGCTGTCGATGGTGGCGTTGACCACGTCTTGGCGAATCGCGCGAATCATGTCGCCGATGTCCGTGGATTCGAGAAGCTCATCCCGCTGTTCATAGATCACTTTGCGCTGGTCGTTGGCAACATCATCAAACTCCAGCAATTGCTTGCGAATATCGAAGTTGCGCCCTTCAACTTTGCGCTGTGCCTTTTCGATGGAGCTGGTGACCATGCGGTGCTCGATGGCCTCCCCTTCCATGCCCAGGGCGCGCATCATGTTGCGCACTCGGTCGGAGGCAAACAGGCGCATCAGCGGGTCTTCCAATGACAAATAGAAGCGGGACAGGCCTGGGTCGCCCTGGCGCCCGGCGCGACCGCGCAGCTGGTTGTCGATACGGCGGGATTCGTGGCGCTCGGTGCCAATGATATGGAGGCCACCAAGCTGCGCGGTGGTGGTGACAGGTTCAAAGGGCAGCGGACTCAGGCCGAGGAACTGCCAGCAATCCCGCAGCGCCTTTTGTTTGTTGGCCACAGAGGCGCTCTCCAGCTTGGCGCGATTTTTTTCATCGATAAACTGTTCCACCCAAACATCGGTGAGCCTCTCGAAGAGGTTGTCATCGCTGGCGCTAACATCGGCAGGGGCGAGTTCGTGTTGCTGCCACCAGGCCAGCAGTTCGGCAAAGTCAAAGGGCTGCAGCTGAATATCGGTGCCGCGACCGGCCATATTGGTGGCCACGGTGATGCTGCCCAAACGACCGGCTTCGGCAATCACCTGAGCTTCGCGCTCGTGCTGTTTGGCGTTGAGAACATTGTGGGGGAGTCCGGCTTTTTTCATCAGCGCAGAAAGTATTTCCGAGTTTTCCACCGAGGCGGTGCCCACCAGCACAGGGGCGCCCATACGGTGAATGGTGCGCAGATGTTCGATCACCGCGTCAAATTTTTCCCGCTGGGTGAGGTAGATAAGATCGTTGAGATCGCGGCGCTGAATCGCCCTGTTGGTGGGAATCACC